>Ga0208617_1000049_pt1 | contig 49329 bp, 71 predicted proteins | sample CryBogCBE06Nov07_FD_184581 | JGI IMG/M metagenome (GOLD analysis project Ga0208617, IMG submission 184581) | Freshwater microbial communities from Crystal Bog, Wisconsin, USA - CBE06Nov07 (SPAdes) (version 2) | ecosystem: Environmental > Aquatic > Freshwater > Lake | place: Crystal Bog...
TATTCTTGGATCAAAACAAGATCTACAAACAGCTTATAAAGAAGCTACAGAAGAATCTGAGAAGACTGGTAAGCCTGTAGATCCATTTAGAGTTGATACTCTTGCTGCACAAATGGCAGCTAAACGTGGTGATCTTAAATCTTTTGAGAAGTTTAATAAAGATGCACAAACACATAAAACTGCAAATATTAATAATCAATTAAATGAATTAAAGATTCAAAATGATAAGATTGAAAAAGCAGAACAGACATTACAAATGATGGATAGTCCACAAGATGCATTAAAAGAAGTTATGCGTGAAGACAATCCACTACCTATGCAACAAAGATTAGCAATGGTAAAACAAATAAGTGCTTTGGGTAATGATCCAGAGAAGTTTAAAGAGTGGAAAAAACAACACAGTGATGCTTTGTTAACTGCTAAAGAACGTAATACTGCTCAAATAAAAACTATACACGAAGAAAATGTTGTTAGCAATAAAGAAAAAGACTTAGAATTTAAACGTGAAAAAGCTAAACAAGAAGCCAAAGATAAATCAGAAAAAGCTGCTGCTGGTGCTGTTGCTAAGGCTGCTAAAGATGCTAAGAAAGAATCTGAAAAATCCGCTAAAGAACAAGAAAAAGCAGAAGCTCACGATGAAAAGATTGAATCTTCTATTGATAAAGAGAATAAAGATTTTCAAAGAGAAAAACGATTAATTAATACTTCTAAACAGTCTCCCGAAATTAAACAAAAGCAATTACAAGAAGCTGAAAAATTACATAAAGAAACTGTTAGTCATTTAAAATCTAAATTAAAACTTAAGCCTAAAGAAACAACAGCAAAAAAAGATTATAAAGATGCTGGCGAAATTAAGTCTGCTTACAAAAGCGGTAAAATTACTAAAGAAGAAGCTGTAAAAGCACTTAAAGAACACGGGTACGATTAATGAATGCAGAAGACTTTTTAAATGATAAACAACCTACTACTGTTAAAGATGAAAAGTCTACTAAAACAAAATCAGCTGGTGATTTTTTAGAATCAAAAAGCACTCCCTCTGCTAAAGTAAAAAAATCCGCAGATTCTTTTTTGGATAAAAATTCTGCGGAATCTTTTTTGGATGATGAAGATGAACCCAAATCTAATAAGTTGGGCTACGGATTAGATCGTATAGTTAAACATCCAGGCTCTGCTATTATCTCTGAGTTTACTAGTCTTGCTGAAATGGTGACTGGATTGCCTAAGATGGCTGTAGAAGATATATCTACATTACTTGTACCGGGAGCATTATCTGCTGCTGAAAAAGTAGGAGTAATTAAAAAATCAACAAATGAAGCTAAGGTTGCTGTTGGTGTTGCAGCAGGTCAAAAACTATCTAAAGATTTAGGGTTTGATATACTTGCTAAAGCACCAACTAAAATAGCTGAGATGTCTGGTTTTGATAAAGAAACTCTTGAATCTTCTGGTTTAAATCTTACTATGCAAGCTGTTGGTAAAAGCATGGAGTATGTTGCTGACCAAATAGAGAAACAAACTGGAGTAGCTAAAGCACAGACAATGGCTATGTTTGATATAGGTATGATCAAACTTGGTGATGCTATACATCCTGTAACTAAAAAACTTAATGATAAGTTTGTAGACAAAATGTCTAATGTTACTGAAACAGAAGTTAAAGCTTATCGTGAAGAGTTTGATCGTCAGTCTGCTGCTTATCAAGAGTATACTAAGTCTAAAGAGAAACAAGCTAAAGCTGAAGTTAAAACTAAACCAGAAGAACCTGTCAAAGAAAAAACTGTTGAGGAAGTAAATAAAGAAGTTCAAGAAGTTAAAGCAGAAGAAAAAGCTGCTGAAGAATCTGAAATGCCTGGTCGTGAAAAAGAAACAGACGCATTGCAGAAAGAGATGATTACTCTTGACATGATGCCTCCTACTGTTAAAGTAGATCCAATTAAACAAAGAGATTGGACTACTGCTTGGTCAGAGGATGTTAAAGACGCTATTGGCGTTAATACTAGAGCATCTATTGCTGACAAAAGACTTGTTCTTAATTTAATGAACAAAATGAAAGAAATAGTTCCGGATGAAGCTGAAAGATCTAAAATTTGGGAAGCTATAAACAGAGGAACTGTAGATCAACTTGCAGACAAATCTAAAGAGTTAGCAAAAATATATATTGATGAAATGGATAAATTAGGCAATCGGTTTAAAGACGAAGGTCTAATTAAAGGGCTACTTGATGACTATGCTACTCGTATTATAGATTTAAATGGTGTTGATCCTAAAGTATTGCCTGATATTTTAAAGGGATTAGAGGCTCGAGCAAAAGACGCCCCAACTACATCCCGTTTTGGTAAATCTAGAGCTGGTGGAACATTTGATGATTTTTTACAGGCTATAGATAAAGCTGGATTAAAATTAAAGACCACTGATCTTGCTGAAGTATTTAAAGAGTACGGTATATCTATGTACAAAGCTTCAGAAAATAAAAAATTAATTGACAAATTAAAAGACACTTCTTTTGAAGGTGCTGGTATTTTTATTGATAAAAATAAAAATAAATATGTACCATCTAATTATGTCATGTTTGAACAAGGTCAGTTTTCTGGATATGCTGTTCATCCAGAGATTGCACCAGCATTAAAATTTGTAATTGATGCTAGAGAACCTGGTATGTTTATTAAAGCTGCTGGTACTTTAACAGCAGCAATTAAAAGGCTTCTTATTGGATTATCTTTTTTCCATGGAACTTCTCTTACTATGGCCAATTTATTTGCTAATGTACCTAAGGATATTTATTATGGTAATGTTTACGAATTAATTCGTGAAATTCGTAACGGTGTTCTTAAAGAGCTACATGAAGGTGGATTAGGAGATTCTGTAGACAGTTGGTTACGTGATGCTGGTCTTGGTTTAGGTATGTCTGAAGACGTTGGTAGAGGAGCTATAACACAAATAGCTGAAGTTGCTGATAGATTAGTACAAAAATATACAGGATTTGAAGGCGATTTAGCACAAAAGGCAACTAAACCTGTTGGTTGGTTTCAAGAAAAATTAGACTATGCAACATGGACTGTTCTTCATGATGGATTAAAACTATTTACTGCTGAAAAATATCTTGAAAAAGCTAAGATAGATCATCCAAATAAACCAGAGGCGGAGTTACGGAAAGAGATTGCATCAGCTGTAAACAATATTTTTGGTGGATTAGATTGGTACGGTATTGCTAGGGACTCAAACAATAAATTTGCAGAGTCTATGAAAATGGCAATGTTTAGTCCTGAAGGTCGTAGAGTATTACAAACTGTTTTGTTTGCTCCTGATTGGACTCTATCTACTATACGTGCATTTACAGAAGCTATTCCTAAGAACTTATTAAAACCAACTGAATGGGATATTGCTAAAGGTTTATCTGGATTACAGAAACCTTTAACAAAAGAAGACTATGCTAGAAGATATCAAATGCGTTATGCTTTGTATTATTTAACATTGTTTAATGCAATTAATATGGCTACTTCTGGACATCCTATTTGGGATAATAAAGACAAGACAACTATTGATTTAGGTAACGGACAGACATTAGCTTTTGCTAAACACCCAAATGAACCTTTTGATTGGATAGGTGATTTTGATAAAACATTAGCATACAAACTTGGATTTATTCCTAGAAGCATTGTCATGATGTTAGGTGGTGTTGAGTATGCTAGTCCAACTGCTCCTAAATTAAAAGATCAATCTTTAGAAGGTAGATCATTAGCAGTTGCTAAAGGTGCTGTTCCATTCTCTGTTAGTGGATTATCTAATGGTTGGCAACAAGCTTTGTCAGGTTTTATTGGATTACCTATTCGTGGTCCTAAAAATGCAGAACCATTAAAACCATCTTTAGATAAAGCAATTAAAAACGTAGAACATGCGTTGGGTATTAAAGTAAAAAAACATGCAGACGATTTCCTAGATTCGGACGAAGAAGAAGAATGAAAATATTAATCATTGATGCGGGTGGTAATGGATGTTTAGATTTTGCATTACGATGCAAAGTTGCTGGACACCAAGTTAAAACATTTATTAGACATCATAAAGACGGATCTCGTAATGAATCTGGTGACGGTATTATTGATCGTGTGTCTGAATGGGAAAAATATATGAACTGGGCAGACCTTGTGTTCTGTACAGACAATGTATTTTATATACATGGACTAGAACGTTGGAGAGATAAAGGCTATCCAATTTTTGGACCATCTGTTGACACTACTCGTTGGGAACAAGATCGTGTACATGGTGCTGATGTCATGGAAAAAGCTGGGATTAAAACAATTCCTAGTACTAGATTTAGTAAATATGATGAAGCCATAAAACACGTTATAGACAATCCAAAACGTTACGTATCTAAACCTATTGGCGATGGTGCAAAAGCCTTGTCATACGTCTCTAAATCAGCCGCAGACATGGTTTACATGCTTCAGTATTGGAAGAAGTGTAACGCATATAAAGGTGAATTTATTCTTCAAGACTTTCATCCTGGAATTGAGATGGCTGTTGGTGGTTGGTTTGGTGATTGTGGATTTAGTAAACACTGGTGTGAGAACTGGGAGTTTAAAAAATTCATGAATGATGATTTAGGAGTTGCAACAGGAGAACAGGGAACTGTTTTACGATATACAGAAGAATCACAGCTAGCTGATTGTGTTCTTAAACCTTTGGAAGATTACTTACATGGACTTAATTACACAGGATACATTGATGTTAACTGTATTATTGGTAAAGATGGTACTCCTTGGCCTCTTGAGTTTACTATGCGTCCGGGTTGGCCGTTGTTTCAAATACAACAATCGTTGCACAAAGGAGACCCAGCAGAGTGGATGCTTGATCTCATTAATGGAAAAGATACTCTTAAAGTTAAAAGTGAAGTAGCATGCGGTGTTGTTGTTACTATTCCTGATTATCCATATGGTAATGTAACCAAAAAAGATAACTGTGGATATCCATTATGGGGTATAACAGAAGAAGATGCTGTTAAAGACATACATTTTTCTGAAGTACAGATGGGTAAAGCACCTTGTATGGAAGACGGAGAGGTAAAACTTAACGTACCTATGTATGTAACAGCAGGAGATTACATATGCACTGTATCTGGAGTTGGAGATACTGTTTGTGAAGCTTCTGAAAAAGCATATAAGACTATAGATAAAAAGATAGAGATACCTAATTCTATAATGTACAGAACTGACATTGGTTGTAGGCTTGAGAAACAATTGCCAGAGCTACATAATATGGGTTATTGTTTGGATTTATACTATGAGTAACCTACTCCCCCCAATCCCTCAAAGTCCTATATCTGAAAACTTTCAGTGGAGAGATTGGTTAAGAAATTTAGGAAACTATATATCTGTAGTACAAATTGGTGGTAGTGCTTGGAGTATTGTTCAAGGAGGTACTGGAGCAAGTACAGCAAGTGGTGCTAGAGCTAACTTAGGTATATCTGTTGTTGGTAATACAGGACAGTACTCTGATCTTATAGGTAAACCAACACTGGCTACAGTAGCAACTACAGGTGCTTACTCAGATTTAACTGGTAAGCCTACATTAGGTACGATGGCTGCACAGAACGTAGGTATTACTGCTACAATAACAACAGCTAAATTAACATCAGGTGGTACTAACGGAAGTATGACTTTTGTTAATGGTATATTAACAGCACAGACACAGGCAACATAATGATGAAGACAGGTGATAAGGGTATTGCTCTCATTAAAAAATGGGAAGGTTTTAGATCTATGCCGTACAAGGATGTTGTAGGTAAATGGACAGTAGGGTATGGGCATTTGATGGTCCCAGGAGATGGTTGTGTAGTTGGCAGTCCAATTACTATGGGACAAGCTACAACACTATTGCAAAGAGATTTAACTACAGCAGAACTAGGTGTTAATACAAGTGTTAAAGTTCCTATTACACAGAATCAATTTGATGCTTTAGTTTGTTTTACATATAATTTAGGGGTTGCAGCATTACAATCGTCAACATTACTTAAATTAGTTAATCAAAAAAAGTTTACAGAGGCAGTAGATCAATTTAAATTATGGAATCATGCTGGAGGTGTAGTTGTTGATGGGTTAACTACACGAAGAAAAGAAGAAGCACAACTATTTATGGAGAGTTAAAATGAGTTTAGATCCAATCTCAGCAGCATTAGACTTAGGAACAGCGTTAATTGAACGTATATTTCCTGATCCAACACAAGCCGCTAATGCTAAATTAGAATTATTAAAGATGCAACAGTCTGGTGATTTAGCTACTATGACTGCACAAACTGATATTAATAAACAAGAAGCTGCAAGTACATCAGTATTTGTTAGTGGATGGAGACCAGCCATTGGTTGGGTATGTGCCTCAGCACTAGGATATCAGTATTTGTTTAGACCTATTATTACATGGGCTGCTATGTGGGCAGGATATAATGTACCAACAATGCCAGGACTTGATGATAATCTTTGGCAATTAATGATGGGTATGTTAGGTATGGGTGGTTTAAGAACTTTTGAAAAGATTAATGGCGTAGCTAGCAAGTAGTCAACACGGCAAGAGAGGTATCAAGAACATAACTATTTTCCGTGTTTCTAGTTATGGTATCAACGAATAGGCAGGCGAGTTTGTAACCCTCTCACCAATTAAAAAAGCCCCGTAAGGGGCTTTCTTTTTATTTGCTTTTACAGGATTCTTCTGTTTCAATTCCTTTACAATCTTCATCTTTCTTTTTCTTTTTAAAGATTAGATCCCAATTGTTATTGAATTTTTCAGCATCTTTAGGTAGTATAGGTCTGTCTCCTTTACCACCATCATGTTTATTAAACATTCATTTCTCCCAATATAACATGACTCTAAATAAACCTAGTTCAAGTATAACTATAAACCAAGTTCCTTGTTCGTCTTCATAGTTGTCAATGTATTGAATACCAAAACTAATACCATTAATTAGTTCTACGTTGTAAGCTGTCATAGTATTTCACATGCTCCGTTTACACAAGCTAATTCATGCATATTAATTGTAGCATCATCTTGTTCAAATTGATTAAATTCATTCCAGTCAATATCAGGAAACTCTGATAATGCTTTTTCATAAACTTCTTTAGTACAATCTTGGTATGGTGCTTGTTGATATATATGATCACTGTATGGTAAGAAACTTACACCACCGATGTCATCAAAGTTTTTATATACCCAAGCTCCAACTTCCATCCACTCATGTTCACGTACATTAACTGTAATAGATGGATTGTGTTCACACCATAATTGTTTAAACTTTAGATAGTGTTCAAGTTGTTCAATAGCTGTCCATTGTTTTCTATGGATAGAACCAGTAGGTGCTTTTTGTGGAAATGAAAAGACATAGTTACTGTCATTCATTACATCAATTTCGCACGCAACTCCTTTATCTCTAAGAAAAACTGCGAGAGGATCTTTAATATCCGCCCTAACAGTACGTATGTAGTAATCACTGTGGCGAGGGTGAATACCACTGGCAGAATCAACAAGCTGAGAAACTGTTCCACTAGGCTTAACTGTTGTAATTGCTGCAGATTGAGGAATAGAGAGTCTTTGACTCCATTCCAGATTTGTTCTAATTGATTCATCTTTCATGTCCTTTAACCATAATTCTGGTTTGTTAGCTAATGTTGTGTTGTCTAGAATACCTGTTAATGATACACCTAGTAATCGTTCTTCTTCAGCGTTTCGTTGCCATATCTTTCGGATATATTTAAAGTCTGTGAGAGTACTTTGAAAAGTCCCAAGGATTGTAGCAATGCGAATCTTTCTGAGAATATCTTCGAGTTTATCATCGTGTCGTACAATAACCTCTGTAAGATTACAAAATCCATTTGGTCGGAGGATGATTTCTCCACAAGGATTTGTTCCAAACTCGTGATCAGCATCTCTGCGTCCTGTAGACTCTGCTTGTTTCTTTGCAGATACTCGGTTAAATATTCCACGTTCTCCTGATTTACTGTCATACAAAGATTTCCATTCATCCATAAAAATGCCAATGTCTGGTTTCTCTGTATAAGATACGGAGTTATTGGCTAGTGCTCTTTGTTTATCATCTTCCCACCAAGCACCATTTTTAGCATTACGCATACGCTCATCTGTTAGATTTGATAAGGATATCAAAGCAGATCTTCTGACGCCCCCCACAACAACTATCTGAGCAATTTTACAGATAAGGTCATGACACTCAACAGAAGTTAGCTGTCTTCCTGCTGCTTTTTGAAAGAGTTGAACAGCGAATTGAAATAAGTCTTGGAGGGGTTTTGGTCCACTTGCTCTTCCTCCAAAGGTTTTAAGTCTAGCTCCTGCTGGACGCACTCTGCTATAGTCAACAGAAGGGATGAGGCCGCTGTATAATAATCCCAATAATTCTCTAAGAGCTGTTGCCCATCCTTGCTTTGAGTCAGCAACACTAATAGTTGTTTCTGTGCGACTGAACTCGCTTGCAATAACCGGTAATCGTTTAACATATTGTCTTTCTACAGAAAATCCTAAGCCAGTTCCATTCATAAGAATAAACATAGCTTCATCAAATGCTCTAACATCATCAACAGCAATGTAAGAACAATTATAACCAGCAATATTATCTCTTTCTAATGCAGGTCCTGCTGTCATTAAAGCACGCATAGACGGCATTACATCTAAGTTATATATTGCATCATATACTTCTTTGTATGGGAATACATCTGGGTATTTATTTTTCCAGAAATCACAGTACCTTGTTACTGTTTCTTCCCATGTTTCTCTTCTACCTTGTTCAGGAAGCCATCGAGCATACCTTGATTTATGTATGTATGTTTGAAAACTATTCATCAATTCCTTCATTAAATTCTTGTTCAAGCTCATCAGCTTTGTTATCAATTACATCTTTAAAACGATCAACAATATCCTCGCTGGAGATATTTAATACTTCCAGCAAGGTTATTTCATCTACGTTTATTAACAGTTCATAGAGGTCAGGTAATGTTAAGGGCATTTGTTCTTTTTTCTATTTCTCTGTCAATATACCATTTAGCTTTGTGAAGATCTTCAATTGCATTTTGTTTTAAATCACATCGCCAAATATACTTTAAAGCATTACCTAGATTAAATCCCATGTGTTCTGTAATCTGAATACATTCAATACCACTTGGATGTCCTGTATAATGTTTTGGATTGTTTACAGGATCATGCATGGGCTTTGATCGCCACTTTGCTAGACTCTGTTGTATTGCTTCTTGACCATGTGCCACAGTCTTGGCATTGGTATCTTTGATAGACTTGTGCGAGTGTTCGTGCTTTTCCTCGGCTATGCAACCTGGTGGAGGAGCAGTTAGGGCAGGCCACGGATACTTCTTTGCTTGTTGTATAGAGGTTTCTGTTGGGGTGGTTTTTGATCCAAGGGAGGACAACATTGTATACCTTTTCTAATAATATTACATCTTGTTTATTATATGCTTCCATTTGTTTCCAAGCTTTAGGATCTTTGTTCATACAATCAATCCATAGTTGGAAGCTGGTTTCTTTTTTTGCACCTAATCCGAGTCTTTGGGCGACATAATCGAGTTTATTACTAGGAAACCTAAACTGATTGCGTACAGTCCGTAGAAGATCGATATTACGATATGGAGCTGGTGGGGGTAACTCATTAATTAAAAATTCCTTATTCAGTGTTGGGATGTCAAACTTAGTACCATTATAGTGTATGACTGCATCTGCTTCTTCTAATAGTTTGTGAATCTTTTTAAGCATTGTTAGAGGTTTACTCTGATACACAGAATCAAACATAACTTCTTTTTCACCTAACCATTTAGCAGACCAGCACAATACATAAGATGATTCTAATAATGCTGACAGTCCTATGTTTTGTTGCCAAAGTCCCCACACATGTGCTGTATTAGGACTGGTTTCAATATCTAATAACAGTATTTTCATTAATGTTGGTCTATCTTTTTAGGTTTACTAACAAAATTCATTTGATCTGCTAAGTCCCAACATTTACGTAGACCATCTTCTGTTCTATTTTTTTCTGGAGTTCTATGTAAATAATCTTCAAGGAATGTACTAGCAAACATACTACGTTGACTAATTGATACACCTTCTTTAAATCCCTCTAAGAATGCTCCACGTAACGCTGCTTGCATCTCTTGTTCATTTACATGTGTTTCACCAATAATTGGTACACTCATTGTAATTCCTCCGATCCAGTTACTATTGTTGATTTGCTAACATCTACCACAGATATACCTTTTTGTAATAGTACGTTTAATCCAAACTCAACAACAAATTGTAATTCATTTGGGGATAGGTTTGCAGTATATTCTGCCGACCCATCTTCATGCTCTACTATAGTTGTAATTTTCATAATAGCCAACTTTCTGGTAACCCGTCACGTAAATCAGACCATTCAAAGCCAGCTTTACTTGCCCAGTCACCGTAAGACGTTTTGCTTCCTTTTCTTATTTTAACTCTTGCATTTTGAAAAAAGATGTAGAATGTATAATTTGGATATTGCTGTTTAACCCATAACATTTTTTTTCTATCTTCAGAAGTAAGTTTACCTTTAGTTTCAATGTACACTTTATCCTTGACTTTCCAATCAGGAATATATGTACGTGTAGCTTCAGGCTGTATAAATTTTAATTTGTCTGGTTCGTATGTAACAGAATCAGGTAATAGTTTCCTGACTTTCTCCTCGAACTTCGACTTGTAAATTTGGTGGGTTCCAGATTTCTCCGATTGTTCTTTGGATATGCAGGAGTCTTCCATTGATAATGATGTTGTTTGTTTCACTTGAATATATATTCCTTACATAATCATACATGTCTAGATCGTCTGAACAAGAATCAATAAAGTCACGATGATGTTCCATAAATTTAGGCCATTTTTGTCTAGCTTTACCATCAAATCCAGGGATATTATCAGAAGAATCACCCAGAATTAATTGTTTGTAGAAATATTTAAGCCCTTCTAACGGAGTAACAAACTCTTTTACTTTAGTTACAAAGTTATAATGGTTGCCTGGAATTTGTTTTAAATCTTTATCAATTGAACAAATGATATAAGCCATCATATCATCAGAAGAAGTAGCTTCAATACCCATTAAATCATCGGCTTCACAACCATCTGAAATAATCGCCCCCCAATGTTCTAATAGATAGTTACGACAGACTTCTAGCCATACTGGTTTAGGTTTATCTTTTCTGTTAGCTTTGTATTCAGGATAAATCTTATATCTGAAATTATTTTTACCTGTTAAGAATGTTTTATAGGTGTCGCTTTGCGTATCATGAAGCATGTCACGCATCATGGTTTCAACCCGAAGGAGGGCTATCTCCTCCGGATCGTTTTCAGCAGAAGCAGAGCATCTATAGGCGACGATATCGCCATCGATGATAGCTAGCATTAATTATTCTATTTCAGGCATGTCATCAATCATATCAGTAATATTTACTTCTTCTTTGCCGAAGACGTAGTTTTCGAAGGTTTTGGCTGCTTCCAAGACATCACTAATTTTGATGCTTTTAGCACCCACTGATAGAAAACTGATGGCTGCATTGATGTTTGATTGTCTGATGATGTAGAGTTGTTTTGCTGCTCTTTCTTCAGGCGTTTCGAAGGTTGATTTTGGGCTTGGCGAAGCTGATTGATTCGGTTTTGCTGTTGCTGCGGATGCTCTTGTGGCACTTGTAAATTCCCAGTAGCCTTTGTCGTTTTTTCCGAGTGTGACTTCATAAATTTCTCCTGGTTTAGCTACAGATAGCGTTGAATATAAATCTTTGTTGGCAAAGCTCATGACATTTTTCTTTTCAGCTTTACCTTCTGGATTGGTATATTCTACTACTGCTTTGCTATATTTAGCAGTGCGTTCTACATCAACAGAGTTGATTGTTATTTGCATTTTCTTCCTTTACTTGTTTTAGATATTGTGAATAGTATTCTACTGAGTTATTCATGTTTGGCCCAACAGAACATTCACATTTTAGTGGTATGTTTGGTTTGACTCCGAACATCCTGTTAAAATTATCAGGCATGTCTGCGAAGCATTCTTCAAACAATTGTACTACAGAATCAACATTGGTTGTAGGTGTATCTACCAATATTGAATCGTGTATGGTTCCAATTAGTCTAGCATCTATATTTTTCTTTTTTAGACGTTTAAAGAACGATACACGTATAATGGCCATAATGTCATGGCCTGTCCCTTGGACGGGATGATTAGTTAAAGTAGTCCATGGAATTGCGAGATCTCCACGGAAATCTTTTTTCATATCGAAGAACCACTCTCTGCCTTGCGGTCCACGTATGGGCTGTCCTGATGTAACTAGCCTTGCCCATCTTTGATGGGTTGCGTTTAATCCATTGTATTTTGCGAAGAACTTTTCGCCGATGTTCTCCCAGAATTTTACGGAAGAGCTTGTAGTGGCAAATTCTGGATCTTTTGAGAATGCGTATGCACTTCCACGATATATTGTACGGAACAGATACTTTTTTGCAATTAGTCTTGATGGTAGTCCGAATGCTTTTTGATTTTCTGTATGCAGATCTAACCCGTCTAATATTTCTTGTATACCTGTTTTGTCTTGAGATAACCATACGGCGGTCCACCATTCTAATGCTTTTGCATCTGCTTGTATTAACATTTATACCTAATATTATAACACGTTATTGTTTATTTGTCAAGAAACATTTTTCACTTATTGTTTGTGGGAAAAAGATTAATTCATATGTATCTTTGTCAAATTCTAGTAACGAATCTTTAAATGTTTTACAACCGTATTTTTTAACAAAGGATTGTATTTCAGACATTACTTTCCATGTTTCTTGTTCATTCATCCCTCACTCGCTTTCTTTAGTATTGCATCAACAATCCAATAACATTGTTCTGTTGTTAAAGTTACTGTTGTGTTTAATGCACATATCCCAAAAATATTATCTATTTCCTCATCACTTAATTCACGCATTGGGTGTTCATAGAGTGGAATACTCTGCCCTTCTTCTAATTCAGCAAATGCTATTGGTGGATGGGCGTAAAGGAATTCACCTTTTTTTCTCGTTTTCCAATCACTTCCTGAACCTGAGTCAATATACATATATCCATATCCATCGAAGTCATAACGCATTGCCACTGGTTCTCTTGAATTCATTTCTCACTCCTAACACATTCTTGTATTTCAGGACACATGTTTTGTAGGTTTGGTTTAGTACTGGATAATCTACCAGTAGCTGTAGTTACTTGATTAAACTGACCATGTATTTTATTAACAGGCCAATTCATTTCTTTGTTTATACGAATAAAACTTTCAAAGAATTCTTTAATTTTTGTTAGTTGTGCTAGTTTTAATAACGCATCTACAACTCCTGTTTTGTCTTTTAATTTTTTAAGAACATCTTCTGCTGTTGAATACAGATTTTCTTTTTTAAGTTCAGAACCATCGATTGGCTTCACAAGACCAGCCAATTGATGTTCTAGAGTAATGTTCTTGAATTTAGGTTGACCAGCCTTAGCCCCAGTTTTAAACAGGCCTACAAGTTCTTTTGAGTCTTCTTTAATGATGCCGCCATAAAGAAAAGCAGACAGATGGTCAGGACTGTTAAAGTTGATAGGAACATGTGGATATTTAGTTTGTAATTGTGTGATTATTTCTGTTATTTGTTGTTGTATTTTTTCACAGTCTTGTACACATTGATTTAAATCTATAGGCAAACCATTGTATTCCATTTCTTGTAATGTAAGTAAGTCTTGACAACAAAGATGAATTAGTCGTTTTTGTATTGGTGTCGCTATTTCTTGTTGTTTGTAGTACAAGGCTAAGGTTTGTTTGACATCTTGAATATTATATTCAGACAGAATATCCCAAGGAATTTGGTCAGTATCAATGCCTTTATCCCAGTATTCTGTTTTAACAATGTCTAATTTAGATTCTAGTCCGTATTTTTCTAGAGAATCTTTTAATGATGGATATTTAATACGTTGTCTTGATAGAATAAATTCTGCAAGTTGACAATCCCAGACTTTTATGTTGTCAATGTTATAACCACACTTACGCAACCAATGCAGATCAAACTTAATATTAAACCCGACAACAAGTGCCGAGGATTCCAATAACTCCTGTAAGTCATCCAATCTAGCAGCTCTAAAACAACAATACCTATCCCCGTCAGTATACCCAATAGAGACCAGACGATTATTGTTATCAAAAGGATTTCCTTTGTTACTAATAGTAGTTTCAACATCTAAGCATAACACTTTCATTAATAGTGACAATAGAATACAGGTTGTACTTCAGCAGATATTTGTAATTCATGTTTTTCATATTCTGCTTGTGCATTTTCTGCATAAGCTTCTGCTTCATCTAATTCAGAAAATACTCTTAAAACATATGGTGGATGGTTTCTGATGACAGCCCATGCTGTTTCTGTTTTAAGTGCTGGTTTCATTTTGCTCCAAGTTAACTTTTTTGTTTATTACTTTTCTATAATAATTACCACTGAGATCACCTCCATAATGGTTAAGAGCTTCTTTTATACTTTTGTATTGGTTAATATATTTACGTAATACATAAGCACCAGCATGTATTGCATCTGCTGGGTGATAGCTTACCCATATTTCTGGATGGTATCTAGGTATTACTTGCATTAAACCAACAGCACCAGATGGGTTGTATGCTTGTTCATTAAAAGAAGATTCTACTTCCATTATAGCAAGAATTAATAGTGGGTCTATGTTATATTTATTACCATAAGCAACAGCATGATTTACGTATATTCTTGCTTTGTCATCATCTTTGGTGTAGGTATCTGAAATGTAATGTATTGTCTTTTCATATGGTTCTTTTACTATTTCTTTTTTAGTTGGTTTGTGATTATAACAAAGTAATGCTAAACATAGAATTAATAGTATCCATTTACTCATTGTGTTGTATATCCTCATATCTAGCAATACTTGGTGATATTAATACTTCTAAACGACCGTGACGAAGTTCAGGATTAGTATCAGGATCACCTTGTAATTTGTTTTTACATATGTTTAAGAATCTAATGTATTCAAGTCCAATGTCGTGGATTTTACCAATACCAAGAATCCAGTCAGCTTCCGCTTGTTTGGATGTTTTAGCATTAGCTACATTATTCATATTAAGCCAACGTTGGTTTTCACCAGTACCATCAGCTTGTGTTACACCGATAACAGGACCGTAAGTTTTAGCTAATTCTCGTGCCCATTGGTAAATGGCACCGAGACGTAAGTCTTCACGATCGTCATCAAAACCACGAATTTTGTCAATTTGATCAAACACGATTAATTCTGGTTGTAGTTGTGTACATATTTTTTCAATTTGTGATGCAGATGCAGACACACCGTTAAATATTCGTAAACGACCTTGTAGCTCGGTTTGGAAGCGAGCTTGAGCATTTGGTATGTCTGCAAACAATTCTACGTCTGTAAGGCCTAATAACGCTTGGAAACAACGTAACATAACTTTATCAGATTGTTCTTCGTTGTTTACCCATAAAACAGGTCTTGTGGCTTGTTTTGCCATAAAAGTTAGTTCTGATGCTAGGAAAGTAGTTTTACCTGTTTCTGGTCTAGCAAACACAAAACCAAAATCACCTTTACGTAAAGAACCTAGTGATTGATTTAAGGCGGATAAACGCCAACGAAGACCTGGTTTAAGATATGTGGTTTGATATAGTTCATTTAAATTGTCAGTAGCAAAAGATAATTCAGTATTGTCAGTTAATTCTTGTGGTGTATCTAATTGTTTAATTAAATTATTAACAGTGTCAATACTTTTTCTACCTTCAGAAGCATCATAAGATGCTAATGCAAGTTGAGATAGTATTGTTTTTTGTTTATAGGCTTTAAGTAAGTCTTCAATTAGAGTAGGATTAACAGTAGATTCAAGCATTGTTTGTAACACAGCTTGATGTGTTTTATCAGTTTTACCACTAATTTCACAAACAATTTCAAATTCAGGAACAGTCAAGTCTGATTCATTGTTTGCATGATAAGTATCTAATATATCTAACAGTGTAGATAATTCTTTTGTTAATAGTTTTTTATTAATATACTTTCTATATGTAACCCACGTATCTTTGGTTAATAGACTTTTTAATATTTGTAATTCTATCATATATTATACCAAGGTTTAATTAATTTGTCAAGAAGTATTTTATTTTGTCTGTTGTATACTCTTTAGGATCAAGATGGGTATAAATGGCTAGAGCAGGTAGACCAATAGATTTAGATCTTGCTACAATGTCTTGACTATTTTTCCATTTGTCACTGTCTAACCACACAATAATACTAGTAGCATGGCTTTTTAAACGCATTAAAAGCTCTGTAGAAGCCTCTGAACCGAACAGAGGCATAGCAGAGGAGAGTCTGGCAACTTTAATGGCACTGAGAAGGTCTTCTACAAGTATTATAGGTGATTGTTTGTTGCCACAAAAATATAGAATATTATGTATTTTACCTTGACTGAAGTATTTATTTTTTATATTATCAGAGAAATTACGTGCTTGCCAAGCAATTAATTCATTTTCTTTATTATAAACAGGAAATATTAATTGTTCTTTTGATTCTGACCATAACATACGATATCTAATACGTTCTTGTGGAGTAATATTGTATTTGTCAAGCCAGTCTAAACCTTTTTGATTTATTTGTGTACTTACATCATCAGGTAATTTAATTATTTTTATAGAATCATCATTGTCAAGTTTTGGGATATATTTATTATTTTTTTCTGTGTATTTACAACCGAAGCAGTATGCTGAATTGTCATCATATCTACCTAAATTATCTTTTGAACCACAATTAGGACATGCTTCGTGTCTTAGGAATGTAGCCAATATTTATTTTTTACCTTTCTTGTACTGTAGGTATGCTGTTGAAAGTATTAGTAGCAGTAGTAGTAGCATTTGGTGTAAAGAACCTTATAGCGTCATTATTATTTGGTGTTAGACGAGCTGCTAACATGTCTATCATTGATCTGAAGTATCTTTCTGGTTTACGTTTATTGTATACCCTTACAACTTCTGTATTTATACATTGATAGCTATGATTTAAAGTGAGTAAAGCACCTTCAACATTAGTTACAGTCATTGGTTTTGTTTTTTTACTGTATAAGAGACGTACTTGACAACCAATTGGGAATATTTCTAATGTTCTAGTAGACATGTTTGACCTTTGGTGCTGGGAATAATAAATATTTTTTAGGTTTTCTGTTATATTTCTGTGCCATCAACATCTCCTATTTCTTTAAGATCGTTACGTTCAATTACATGGATATCTTCTGCAATAGGTGTAAAACATTTATTACATAAGTCAATAAATTCATTTGTGTTAGCACCACGACGAGTTGCTTCGAAGTCTGTTAACACACAATTACAGGATAAACATCTCATTTTTTACCTTTTTAAGCTTCAGCAAGAATAATTGGTGTATGTGGTGTTAATTCGTCAGGTCTATCTAATGCTCTACCAATAAAAGTCATTTTTTTGATGTTAAATGGTGTTGTAATGGTGCTTAATGCATCAGAACCTTCAATAGCAATGATTGGTTCACCCATTGCAAAGTTGCGTTTGCGCTCATTTACAGGTAAAATAGCCCAAATTTGACCAAAGATTTCAAATGCTTTGTCAGTTAAACCAATTTTAAATACTTTATCTTGTTCATCAAGTTCTTTCCAGAACAATGTATCGTCAACCATAAGCTAATTCCTTTATAATATTTACATACGAAGTTAATGTTGTGCCCTCTAAACCGGGTGCTGTATTTACTTCTAAGGCATAACATTTGTTTTGTTTTTCATTCCAAATAACATCTACAGCACCGAAATCTAAACCTAAAGCGGAAATAGCAGATAATGCAACATCCCTAAGATCATCAGGCTCAGTAATATTATCCCTACAGTACACAAAACCGCCCAGACGATTACGAATACGGAAGTCAACAGAAGGTACATTATTAGACTTACGTTTTTCTTGAATATCAATGATTCTATTATTGAATACATGGACTCTAAATTCTTTTTTCTTTTTTATGTATTTAGTATATAGAGGAGCAGGCACAACATCAGTGACATTATCTGCAAATACGATTCCATCGCCACTGTGAGCATCAAGTCTTGTTCTACATACCACAGTTGTTCCAGACTGTGCCCAATCTCTAGCAATTGTTTGGTCGGTTGTCCATTCAGGAGAAGAGACACCAGCATTAGTAAAGGCCCTAAAAGTATACAATTTATTGCTAGCCAAGCGAACACAATTGGGTAGATTGTATACTTTGCAATTTGCAGCATTAATATTTTCATCTGATGATCCCCAGTTAATAATAACTCTAGTTGGTTTTACTGCATGAGAACGATTTTGTTTAATGTATAGCACATTCTTGTTGATTGCTGAAGTTAGGCCAATCCGTAAAGACTTTGCAGACCGACTCCCCCTCTTGTACGTCATTATTGCTATCTTTGAGCTTGGTTGGCGTTGTAGCCGCATCTAATGCCTCCATTACACAGTCAGGACAAACTACTCTAAATTTATTTGACAGATTTTTGATTTTAACACTAGTTAAATCTGCTTGATGTTGATGTATATCATTACCACATTTATCACATTTATTATTTTTGCATATATGTTCCCACAAAAGTTTAGGTAATTTAGTTTTATTGTATACAGTAATTGTTTCTGCTGGTTCTACATTTTTAATATAATAAGATAAACCACAAGTAGTGTTGATACTGCCAGTCACAGTACCTTCACAAATTTTATTAAAAGCTAAATTATTAATGTCATCTGATTTTAAATCATTGCTAAATGTACCAGAAAAGTCAGTATTTATAGTTGGATGTATTATTTTACCATTACATTTATTAATATTATTTAAACCTAATGAAATACTGCTAATGTTTAATAGTACTTTTGTATTATGAGCTAATCGTTTTTCATTATAATTATTTTTAATGTCCGTAGTAATCATACCAATCTTTGTAGGAGGCATCTGAGTATAAGTCTTCTGATAGCCCCCTAAATACTTTGGGTGGTATAAATCAAAGTCCTCGCTTTCTGCATTACCGTGCATGTCATATGAAATCAATTTACCGACAGGATATGCGTAAGCTTTTGCTGGTGTGGCAGTAGTTGCTGATCTATTTAGCAGATATTCTAACATACCAGGTTCTGAACCAAAGTAAGTATGAGTATTTGTTTCTACATAATGTAGAGGACGTTCTCTGTTTCTAGCAATAAACAATTTACCTTGTTCACGATCATACCAAACAAATGCAAAGGCACCATCAATTTCAGACAAGACTTCTTTAGCAGGACGTTCATTAAGTGCATGAGTGATTGCATGACTGTCTACTTCAACTTCTTTGTTAAATGTTTTATGATTGTTTAGAGTACCATTATGTACTAATACAATCTTACCTTCATTGAATGGGTGTGCATTTTCTGTAGTAACAGCACCACGTGTTGCTGATCTGTTATGACCAACTAAGATACGCATACTAGAGATTGCTTTTGATTTAAATGTATCCCATTCTTCTGTTCTAAACATTAAATGAGGTTCAGCAGCAACTTTGATAGTTTTTGCTTGTTTGTTTGTAAATATACCAAACGCCCCAGTACTATCCTCACCACGCAAACTGTCAAGAACTAACATGTTTTGGAACATAGTAATGTCACTATAATACAGTCCTTGTTTGTTTTTTGAGATTATACCTACAATTCCGCACATTATATGATTCCTTTTAAAGATTGATTTGTTATAAACAGTTTACTGATTGATAAATCTTGACGCATTGCTTTGTCCCACATAGTATTGTTACACAACGTTGGAAATAAAGAACCAAAAACAGAAGTACCTAGTGTGAAGTATGTCTCTTCATCTCTAGTTGTTTTGATCATTGATTCTAGCTGTTCTGTATTAATATTAATTGCATAGTTATAAAGACTATAAATTAATTCTAACCAAGTACAGATTGTATTAACATTTTTTGTACCACGTAAATGCCTGAATTCTATAGTACCAAGAGATCCTAATGGTGCAAGATTTAATCCAGTATATTTACTCCAATTCATTAAATTTTTACTTTGTATAATTGATTTAAAGTCAATATAATAACTAGAATTACCTACAGGAACACAAAATATTGACTTTTTACGTTCTGGACCAGCAAAATTGTAGAATAAATCTTCAAAACATTGATATAAAATTACAATATTATAAACTTGCATTAAAGTAAGTTCACGACAGTTTAAATGAACGTGAATACTAGTTCTAGGACTAAAATGTATAGTGTCAGGTAATGTTTTTTCAAGTAAATTAGTTAAAAGTGTTTCTACATGTGCTGGATATGTAGGTTTGCTAATAAACTCTATACCACCATTACGTAAAGAACCATCATTTTCAATATTCCAACTACTAGTATAGTCTCTGTCTATGTTGTCTGTATCACAGTTTTCTACTTCAACTTCAATACCAGTGATTGGAACAGAGAATCTATCTAATTTGAAATTATTTGCTGTTATTTTTGGTTTTATTACGTTTAATTGATTATAAGGAACCATATCAATTAGTCTCATTTAATATTTCCTTTAAAAAGTTTTCAGAAACAATCTCACCAGTAATTTTATTTACTGTTCCAACAGGTAAAAATCTATAAAAAATAATACAATAATCTTTTTTTGGTCTATTTACAATAGCAATGTTACGACTAAGTGCAACACCATTGTATTTTTCTTTGTTAATTTTGTTTAAAGCATCTTTTAATGTACTATATTTAGTTTCGAATATAGCGTTTACAGTATTAAAGTTAAAAGGAATAGTAGGTGTTTCTAAATGATTATAATGAACTAATGGATGTAAAATAGAAGTATTGTTGACATTTATACCACGTTTCCACTGTCTTTCTGGACGTCTTGTATAATAAGCAACGGTTTTGTCAAGTTGAATGTATCCTGTTTGTGGAATTTTAAAGATTATTTTTGCATTTGTATTGTAATTAAGTAGAATAGTACCTTTAAGATTAGATTGTAACTCTAATTTAGGGAATTTAGAACCATCACGAACAATACGACGCAGTTGAAACAATGCTGGTTTTTCATTTTTAAATGCAATTTGCACAAAACTGTGTTGATATTTTCTATCAAAATCTTCAAAAATCATGTTTGGATTCATAGTAATTTAGCCCATTCCATAACTTTACGAGCAACTTTAATGTTTGATGCATTAATAGCACGTTGAATCATTACACCTAGTTCTTCTGGAATTTCTTTACCAGAACGAACAAATTCAACAGCTTTTTGTGTTTGATTGAATACCCAACGTTTTTTGTCATCATCTTGCAACCAAGCATTTGATGCTGTACGATACTCAACACCGTAAGATTTAGGACGATAAGCACCAGCTTTACCATACAGTTTACGACGTTCTGAATCATTATCAAATTCTAACATAGGAACACCAACAAAAAGATCCATTGCTTGAATAAGTTTTTCTTTGTCAAGATCAGGTGCTTCAATATGAATATGACCACCAGCAGATCTTAAGTTTTGATTTTTAGAATTTGGACGAGGATTTGCAGCACTGAAATTCCAAGCATTGAAGTCAGGATCACATCCAAATGTTTGAGCTTCTCTCGTGCCAAGTTGCTCATTATCGAATTCTGCAGACGGTGTGTACACAACAGACAAATTAAGTTCAGCAGCACGACGAGCAATCCAAGAAAGATTGTAATTAACAACATTAACAAATTCCTCAATATTATTTGTTGGTGGTGTATTGAATTCTACAGTAACATTATCTTCTTGAACAGAACAGTTATTACCAATATCCATTGGTTTATCTTTACTACCACCAATAAGACCAACAGAACTGATGTATTTACCAGTTTTATCCATTAAAAATGTTTCAGGATCACTTCCGATTCTAACATTACTCATAATAAGGCCTTTCTGTTAAATTGATATACATCACATTGGTTATCACTGTTACTGTTTATAAAACTGTGTATTATTTTTGCATCTGTTAGTTCAATTAAATTGTTGACAAAGTTTGAAAATACATAATTATTATTGATTTCAAGTGTATTTTTTATAAGTTCACCTGTTTCAAAATCATATTCTTCGTCTCTATGACCACGTTTAATAGCTACAAATTGAATAGTAGGACACCATTCATTATATGTTGCTTTAAAGAATTCAGATAATTGTTCTTTATCTGTCGATGCAGGGTTACCAGCCCAGAAACCGTGTAAAATACTGATACCACAACATTCAGGATATTGTACATTACTAAAGGACATATTACAATTTACTGGTGATGTTGGTTGTATTAGTAGATCATATTTTGATTTTCTTTGAAAATTAAACATTTTATCTTGTCTATCAACTAAATAACCAAATTGTCCAAGTTTAATAATATTGCTAGACATATAGTTTATCCTTTATTTGGTTGATTGTAAAATCAATTTCACCAGCAGATGCTTTCCATTCTGGATGCCATTGGAATGCTAATGCTTTAATTTTAGGGAAGAAACAAGCTTCTGGTTCTACTTTATGCTTTACGTCATCAATTTCATGACCGACATACACGTTTGATTTATGATCATCAGACCAAGCCAATAGATCATGATCCACGTCCCATGGGTACATTTGTTGGTGATGTACAGAAGATACCCTGAAAACATCATCATTAATAGTTCTTGCATTGTGACTTCCTTGATGTCCTGGCACATGTTGAACAAGTTTACCTCCAGCTAATGCACAAGCTAATTGTGCCCCCCTACAAATACCAATAATTAGTTTGTTTTTTTCAATAGCATGTGTCATAGCTTTTACTTCATATTTATCTCTATAAGATAAACTATCATTCACATGACTTGCAACATTTGGAGCATTATAGATTGATGGGTGGATATCTGAACCACCTTCAAATAAAATTGCATCATAAATTAATTCTGGGCTCCATTCTACAACATTATCAAATAAATCAGCAATTTCGGGTGCTAAACCGGTACCTAAAGATACTGTGGCTAAAGTTAGATTAGACAATTACAAGTTCTCCTTCATCAGTAAAACGTTTACGAATAATAGTTGGTTGTCCTGTTTCTACAATATCATCAATAGCCATGACAACATAAGGTTTCATTGGATTTTCACTTGCTAATCTATTACAAGCTTCAATAGCAGATTCACGGCTTACATAGAAGGTTTTAGGTATATGTTCTCGTTCTAGAGCAAAACCAGTATTTGCTCTATTTCTTCGTAGTAATTCGTCAAGATCATTAGTGAATGTCGGCATTCTTACAATTAACCAGAATTTACGCATAATTTATCCTCTTGGAATAGTCATTTGATAGCCTTTGACAGTGTTTCCACTGTTAGGATTGAAAGAAGCTTTACCAATTGCTTTCATACCACCCAATGAACACATTTTTTGTATTGTTGGATGATAGTATATTTTTTGACTTTTTTGTTTATAAAACCAAGCTTGTACAATACCTCTGTTATTTATGTTTCTGAGTATTGATATAATAATTTTGAATGTTTCTAATAAAACATCATCAGGAACAGGATTAGTTGAATCAAAGAAATTACCAATTTGACCAACACCACAACAGAATGTTGTAGGACCAAAATCTAGTGTAAAGCCTATTCCTTGTGGATTAATTAATGTTAGTCTATTGCCATGATCAAGTTTTAGTTTGTATGTGTCATTAAGTTTGTAACCAGTATTAGTTGACATGCTTCTGTATATTACATTGAATTCATTACTGCTTTTTGGGTATGGTTTCATGTTTATTACCTGTTAATGAGTTGTTGGGAAATTTCTGCGTATAAAGCGTTTGGAACTGGAGAACCTTTGATTAACAACAAACGATTGCGTTCACGTTTAAAACATGCCCAATCATTCCAACCTTCTTTACCAAAAAATACGTCAAAAAGGTTGTTAGTTCTTGCTTTTATAATAATTTTATTCATTGTAATCTTCTCCGTCACCTATAAAAATATGTATTTCGTTAAATTTATTTGAATCTTCAAAAGCATGAAATTCTTCTTCTGTAATAGGTATTAAAGTAAAGATAAATGGTGGTCTTTCAAATCTTTCACGGAATTCTGTGATAAAAAAGAACATATTGCATTCTTTTACAATAAGATTTTGTCTTCTGTCACCCCATCCTTCACTAATATAATAGCAAGCATCACAAAACATTAAACTTCTCCTTGCATAATTTGACCAAGTTCCATATCATCAGGAGGATACATTACAACAATAAGATCTGATTCATGATGATACGACGTTTTACCATTTAACCAACGTACTTCAATAGGAACAAATGTATGATTTTCTCCAGCAATATAGGTTACAATGTCTTGGACAATACCCCAAGAATGTGGTTCTATACGTAAATATGGATTTAAATCACGTTTTACAACAATACAACCAGCATCAATACCTAATAATTTGATGTTTTTAACAATTTCACGACGATCTTCAAGAGTACTGTGAATTTGTCTTAGGTTGTTTATGTTTTGTTGTATTGGATTTATTTCCTCTTCAAATAATAATTCACTGATTGGAGGATCAATTGCAACTTCATAAAAATCTTCCTCTGGTTCAATATTTGCTTCTAAAGCATCTTTTGTTGTTATGTGGGCCATGATTTATTACTCAGTTTTACAACATATTTAAGAAAATACCCAAATAAATAAATAATTTGAGCCACGCCCCCCACATATATAGTAGGTTAGCGTCTGGTTTTGTTTTTTTTTGGATATATAAGTTGCGTTTTTTGCAACTTTATAGCCATTTTTAATACAGCGAGCTTGCTCGCCTGGATACCACGAATAAAAAAAAAGCGAAATAGGTCATTATAACCTATTCCGCTATTAAAACTTAGTAAATTGCTGGTTCGAATTGATTAGCATCTGCAACAGGAGCGGTTGGAGATGGAGTAGTATCAATTGGAGGTTGTTGACGTTGTGCTTTCATTGCAACTTCTTTGTATCTAGCACGAATATCATCAAGTTCTTCAGATAATTTGATTAAATCATGCATCAAAGGTGATTTGTATTTAATAGCAGAACCAACAACGTCTGACATTAACTGAGTTACTAGGAATAACTTAAGACCGGCATTTGCTGGTTTCATTACTGCATTGTATGCTTCAAAATTGAAATCGTTACGAATCATTGTATTGTTAGTTGCCATGATATATATCTTTCTATAAAAAGTTAAAAAATTAAAAGGAAACACGCCCCGCACCAAGCGGTCGGGCGTGCTTTCCGAGGAGTTTACTGTTGATTAAGATGATGGAATGTTTCAACGTAGTCATAAGCTAGTTCAACTTCTTCATCAGCAGTTTCAGATGGATCTTCAAGTAGCATCCATTGATCTTCTTCATCAAGTTGATCTTCAACATCTTCAACGTAAGGCATGTTGCTGGATTTGTCAACAGATAGAACGATGTCATCATCAGCATGTAACATTTGGATTAATTCGTTCCATTGATCAGGTTCAAGTAATGTGTAACGTTGACCATTGATTCTAGCTTGAACTAAAGAAGCCATTATTTGGTCGTATTTACCACGAACATATTCAGTTGTTTCAACACCATGAACTGCGTGTTGTGTGATTCTCCAGCCATTTTCAAATGCTAGATCAGATAGGGATTCTGTTGAATCAATAGCATATTGTGATTTAAGTTGTTGATTTGTGACGATATTGTATAACATGATATAGCTCCTTGGATTAAGAATTAGAGAAAATAACAAAGAAAGAATAATAACCAACTGCAATTGCAAATATTGTTGCCAATATGTAATCAATAAACGTATTCATATATTGCCTTTCGTATTAAATGTAAAAAGAATGTGTGCTACATACTACGGTTTTCAGATTAATCGACGGCAACGAGGACGTCAAGGACAAGCGAAGCGAAGAAGGAACTAGCAGGACATAGATGACTTGTCATCGCATTGTCTGCTTGTGACTGATCCTTGAACCGCAAGTTGACTAGATTATGATAGAAAATCCGTGTGTAGCCCATAGTATTAGAAGGAATATATGAGCCAAGCGATCTGAATAAACTGTATCGATTTACATACTAAAGTATATATCAGGTGGATGATGTAAGTTATTGATTTGATTTGATGTGCAAATATCCCCTCATTTAAAAGATCTTACCGTGTTTTAACGACAGTTAACAACAGATAACGTAAGATAGGGGGGAGTAGTATATAGTAGTATACCTATATAATATATTAGAAGGAGGGAGGGGGTAAATTTAATTTTATAAAAAATTAGGTTATACCACCTTACTATATTTTTTATAATTTTTAAAACAAAGGGGGGATACAAGGTCTACAATCAATTTATTTAAGTTTTAATGGTTAGGTATTACTAGATAATAAAAAAGGCCCCTAAGGGCCTCTATTCACGTTTAAATGGTATTCTGTGATCTGGTCTCCCCACACTTCGTTCTTACGGGGTCGACGACTGTCTTCTTTGTTACACAGTCTACTATATTAATATATTTAATATATATATAATATATATAATATAATAATAATAAATAATAAATAATAATATATATAATATATATTAATATATTTTATTATATCATACTTTGTTAATATTGTCAATACATACTTGTAAATAATTATACTACATACGTGTTAAAAAATAATTACAATAAAGCTTGACAAATGATTAAAAGTATGGTATAATATTAGTATGTAGTTAGAAAAGGATAATAATATGGATGATTCAAGTAAAGCATCAGTTAACAATTTAAGTAATGCTCCTAAACGTAGACGTGCTGTAAACAAGACAGGTAAACATTGGTCTCAACAACAAAAGATTGAAACAGTACTTACATATCTTGCTACGGGCAGTGAAGTAAAAACGTCGGCTGCTACAGGTGTACCTAAGGCTACTTTGCATATCTGGAGATATCAGCCTTGGTGGAAAGAACTTGTTAGACAACTTCAAGAAGAGCAAGACGATGCAATTAATGCAGATGTAGCTAAGATTATTGAAAAAAGTATGGCTACTGTTGCTGACAGACTTGAAAACGGTGATTTTGGGTTTAACCAAAAAACTGGCGAGATATTCCGTAAACCTGTTAACCTTAGGGATGCCCATAAAGTTGCTGTTGATATGATTGACAAACGTAACTTGTTAAACGGCAAACCAACTTCTAGAACTGAAACAAGTAGTGCAAATAACCAGCTTGAGTTTCTTGCTAAGAAATTCGCAGAGTTTGCATCTATGACCAAACAAGATTTAAAACACGCTATCAATCAAGATGAAATTATAGACGTGGAAGTAAATGAAGAATGAGAGTAACCAAGGAAATTGTATACGGATTGATGGGTTCAGTCCTGTCTTCTAACCTTGGAGATGCTGTTGCAACACCAGCTTGCCACCTTGAGTGGTGGGATCTGTGTTGTGGACCAGACAAGTATGTAGCTATATCCGCCCCACGGGGGCACGCCAAATCAACTGCGGTCACGATGGGATACGGTTTAGCTACGCTCTTGTTCAGGGAAAGAAAGTTTATGTTGTTAGTCTCAGACACTGAGTCTCAATCAGCTTTGTTCCTAGGTGCGATTAAACAGCAGTTAACAGAGAATGAAGACCTTATCAACATGTTTGGAATTAAACGTGATGAAAAAGGGATTGTTAAGTTTGTTAAAGAAACAGAAACAGATATCATTGTAGCTTTTGATAACGGAGATAAGTTCCGTATTATTGCCAAGGGTGGCGAACAGAAGATGCGTGGTCTTATCTGGGATGGTAGTAGACCAGACATAGTTATCTGTGATGACATGGAAAACGATGAAGCTGTAATGAACAGTGATCGTCGTAAGAAATTTAGAAGATGGTTTTTCGGAGCGTTATTACCTTGTTTAAGCGATAAAGGTATTGTCCGGATAGTAGGTACCATCTTGCATATGGATAGTCTCCTAGAGTCTCTAATGCCTCGTGAGGGGGATAAAAAGACTGTAGTAGAAGATCTAAAAATGTATAGTGTAGGTCGTGGTATGTGGAAGTCGGTTAAGTACCGAGGACACAACCAAGACTTTTCAAAGATATTATGGCCAGAAAAAAAATCAGCAGAGTGGTTCAAAGACTACAGAAATGAGTGTATTCGTCTTGGTATGCCAGATGTTTATTCTCAAGAAATACTTAACATTCCTCTTGACGAAGCTTCAGCCTATTTTAAAAAAGTAGACTTTATGCCAATGACCGAAGAGGATCATAAGCTTAAAGTTAATTATTATATAACTGCAGACTTAGCTATATCACAGAACAATCAAGCTGACTATAGTGTGTTTATGGTTGCTGGTGTAGATGAGAACAAACGATTACATGTTAAACAAGTAATACGTGAACGTCTAGATGGTCAAGAGATTGTAGATACAATATTAGCATTACATAGGCTGTATGAGCCAGATGCTTTTGGTATTGAAGACATGCAAGTGTCTAAATCTATCGGTCCTTTTCTTCGGGAAGAAATGTTCAAGACTGGTACGTTTGTAAACATAGTTCCACTTAAACATGGTGGTAAAGATAAAATCGCAAGAGGACGTAGCATCCAAGCCCGTATGAGAGCTAAGGGTGTTAAGTTTGATAAGAACACTGATTGGTATCAAACACTAGAAGATGAGTGTTTAAGATTTCCAAGAGACAGACACGACGACCAAGTAGACTGTTTAGCTTATTTAGGCATGATGCTTGATAAACTCATTGAAGCTCCAACTCAAGAAGAAGTAGACGAAGACGAGTACAGAGAAGCTTTACATGAGTATGGATATGACCAAAAAGGTCGCAACGCAGTTACAGGATATTAAATTGAACGAATTAAATGCAAAATTAAAACTTGAAGATTTGGTTTCATGTCCTAACATTGCCGAACTACTTGATGAAGCGGATTTAAATAAGATTGGTTGGGATTGTGTTCACGGCTTTGATTTAGATTTACTAAGCCGTTCTGCTTGGGAAAAGAAAACAGAAGAGTCTATGAAGCTTGCTTTGCAAGTAGTAGAACAGAAATCCTTTCCATGGCCAGGTGCTTCAAACGTTAAGTTTCCCCTTATTACTATTGCAGCATTACAGTACCATGCACGTAGTTATCCTGTTCTTGTAAGTGGTGATCAACCTGTTAGGTGTCGTGTTATTGGACAAGACCCAGACGGAGAAAAGACCCGTAGAGCAGATCGAGTAGGTGCTCATATGTCCTATCAAATCCTAGAAGAGGATGATGATTGGGAAGAAGAGATGGATAGAGTTCTTATTACTCAACCTATTATTGGTTGTGCTTTTAAGAAGACATATTACCATCCTGTCATGCGTCGACCTGAATCAGAATACATTCTAGCTCAGGATCTTGTAGTTAATTACTGGACCAAAAGTTTAGATAAAGCTCCAAGAGTGACGCATGTACAATACATGGATAGTAACAAATTGTATGAGTTTAATGCTCGTGGTTTATTCCTTAAACTAAAAGATGAAACACCAAGAGCTATAGTCCAGTCAAATTTATCTTTGACTAAGAACAAAGCCCAAGGTATGGATGCTCCAATGTCTGTAGACAAAACGACACCATACGAAATATTAGAACAACATTGTTTTATAGACTTTGATGGCGATGGATATGCTGAACCATACATTGTGTGGATCAATAGATCTAACAAACAAGTGTTAAGAATTGTAGCTAGATATTTTACAGAGTCAATAGAATACTCTGATAAAGGTAAAGTATTAAGTATCACACCTGAATCTTATTTTACTAAGTTCCCTTTTATACCATCACCAGATGGTGGGTTTTACGACTTAGGGTTTGGAGTTCTATTAGGACCGTTAAATCAAAGTATTGATACTATCATTAATCAATTGATTGATGCTGGAACAATGGCTATTACAGCCGGTGGTTTCTTGAGTCGTGGTATTAAAATTCGTGGTGGTAATACTAACTTTGCTCCGCTAGAATGGAAGCATGTAGATACTACAGGCGATGATTTACGTAAAGGTATTGTACCATTACCAGTAAGAGAACCTAGTCAAGTTATGTTTACATTGCTTGGTATGTTAATCAATTACGGTGAACGTATTGGTGGTTCAGTAGATATTCTTGTTGGTGAAAACCCAGGACAGAATACTGCAGCAGAAACTACACGTACAATGGCTGAACAAGGTATGAAGATCTTCTCAGGTATTTTTAAACGTACCTACAGAAGTTTAGCACAAGAGTTTAAAAAGCTGTATCGTTTAAATCAGTTGTACATGGATGACTCTGACTTTCAATCTGATCTAGGAGATTTCAATATCTTTGCATCAGACTATAATGGACCAATGTCAGACATTAGACCGGCAGCAGATCCAAACATTGTATCAGATTCACAACGTATGGCACAAGCTCAAGCAATACTACAATTAGCTTTAACAACTCCTGGAGTTAACATAAGACAAGCACAGTTAGGTTATGTTAGAGCTTGGAAGTATGCTGAGATTGAACAGTTGTTACCGGATCCAAAAGGACCTAATGCAATACCTCCTAAACAAGATCCTAAGGTACAGATTGAACAAATGAAGTTACAAGGTAAGCAGATGGACATCCAGATGACTACTAAGTTAGCTACATTAAAGTTAATGCAAGAGCATGAAGTAAATCAAGCTAAGATTGCTAAGATGGAAGCAGAAGCAATTCTAGCATTAGAGGAAGCTGGTGGAGTATCCAAAGGACACGACATCGCAGTATTAAATGCAGAAATAGCTTTGGCTAAATCTAAAAATGATGGTATAATGCAATCCATCGAAGCTATGTTAAAAATCTCTGAACATAATAGAGACCAAGAAAAGGAATAACAATTTATGGTAGTAACAGAGCCAGAGTTTCTTGACTGGAAACAAAGCCCAGTCACGAGTGCTTTTATGAAAGCTTTATTTAATGATAGAGAATACTTAAAAGAAATGTTGTTAGCAGGTACTGATGATGATTCAAATGTCAGAGGACGTGCAGCAGCAATTGCTTTAATTATGACTATGACTTATGAAGACTTAATGGAATCACTAAAGGAAAACAGACAATGAGTAATGTAACTGGTATTAATCCAATTTTAAATAGAATCCTACTTAAACCATTATATGTTGTAAATAAAACAGCTACTGGTATTATAGTATCTTCTGATGGGATGAGTGAACGAGAGCAACTAGGTAATACTACCGGAGAAGTTGTTGCAATTGGTCCAGACGCTTTTAAAGAAGAGGGTTACACAGAACCACCTGTTAAGGTTGGAGATAAAGTTGTTATTGCTAAGTATGCGGGTTTAATGTATATAGGCAGAGACGGTAACAAGTATAGAATGATTAACCATGATGACATTACAGGTATCTTAGATCCTGACATGGACATTGTTGATCCACATTTAGTTAAAGGAATAAAATAATGAGCGAAGATACTTTGCAACAAACAGAAACAACACAACCAGACTTACCAGACTATGAAACAGAAGCTAGATCACAAGGTTGGGTAGCTCAAGATGAGTTTCGTGGTAATGAACATGATTGGGTTAATGCTGAAACTTTTGTTAAACGTGGAAGAGAGATTCTACCAATTGTTCGTAAGAATAATGAAAAGCTTCTTAAAGAATTAAATGAAGCTAAGAAGGATGCTCAAGAAGCTAAATTAGCAGCTAAGGAGTTTCAGAAGTTCCAACAGGAACAGTACGAAAGAAAAGCCAGAGAATTACAAGCACAATTAGATGCTCTTAAACAAGCAAAAAAAGAAGCTATTAATTCTGGAGACGGAGAACGAGCAGTAGAACTTGATGACTTATCAGATGCTCTCAAAGAAGAAATTCGTGAGACTAAAGAACAAGCTAAAGTTAAACCTGTAGAAGTTTTAGACACTCCACCAGCACCAGATGTCAACCTACAAAATTGGTTAGACAAAAATGATTGGTTTGGTACAGACAAGCGTACAACTGGTATTGCAAATGGATTAGCGGAAGCTATCCGTATAGAGTCGCCTCATTTACAAGGTCAAGCTTTTCTTGACCAACTAGATAAAGAACTTGCAGAAGTACTTCCAGCTAAGTTTGGTAAACAGAAAAAATCAAATCCAATGGATACTGGAAATACTACAAGCACAACAACAAACCGTCCTGTAAAAGGTAAACGGACTTACGAAAGTCTACCAAGTGATGCTAAAGCAGCTTGTGATAGATTTGTAAAACAAAAATTAATGACTCGTGAAGAATACATTGAGTCATATGATTGGTCAGAGTAATTAACGGAGATAGATATGACAGCAAGCAATAACAAAGTAGAACCAAAATCTGAAGAATTAAAATCAACATCTGATTTAGTTTCCACAGTTCCTTCCGAGAAACCAGTACGCAGAAACAAAGGTGCGTTTAACGGGACCCGTGGTAAACTACAAGTAGGACAGCTCATTCAAGGCTATCACTTGTATTTCTTTAATGATGAACCAGGTCGTATACAAGCGGCGTTAGATGCTGGCTGGGAATTTGTCGCTCCTGATGAGGTAGGTTATTCTTCTAGTAACGTTACAAATACAAACGTAGATCTAGGAAACAGAGTTAGTGTATTAGGCATGAAGAATGAAATGGGACAACCACAACAACAAATCCTTCTTAAAATTCGCCAGGAATGGTGGGAAGAGGATCAAGCCGAAATACAAAAAAGAAACGACAAAACTGATGCATCAATCAAACGAGGTAAAGGTGGTCATAGTGTTGACACTACCGGTTTCTATGATGCAGGAATTAAAACCTCTATGAGTAACAAATTTTAAAAGGAATTTTAAATGGCAAACTTAAATGCCCCTCGTGGTCTAAGCCCTATCGGTACTATTACCGGTGGAGCATGGAACCAGCAAGGCCAATTATTCGCTATTGCTTCCGATGCTTCTAACACATACGCTATTGGCGATGTAGTTAAGTTGGCAGGCGGTGCGGATACTAATGGTATTGCTTATGTAACAAAAGCAGCAACTACAGATATTCCTGTAGGTGTTATTGTCGCTACTCGTGTAGCTGACTATGGTGTATCTTTACAAGGTACAACCTTAGATCTAACTAAATTATATATTAGCTTAAGTGCTGGTTTACGCTATGTATACGTTGTAACAGATCCAAATGTAATTTATGAAATTGAAACAGATGCTACAGGTGTTGCAGCTGCTGACGTAGGTAAGAATGCTGGTATGACTATTACAGCCAACCAAACATCTTTATCTCAGTCTAGCCCATTATCCTCTACTGTGTTAAATAGTTCCTCATTACTTGCTCAATCATCTTCAGGTTCATTAGCATTACCTTTAACTGTTATTGGAGTTTCATTACGTCCAGATAACGCTCCAGGTGCTTATGATAATGTTCAAGTAATATTTAATAGACATCAATTCAAGCAAGCCCAAGGCACAGCTTAATACTTTAAAGGAATAATAATATGGCAGGCGTAATTACCACTGGAACACATCCAAAAGCCCTATGGCCAGGCATTAAAGCTTGGTGGGGTCAAGTATACGACGAACATCCTGAAGAGTATTCAGCATTGTTTGACAAAGATACTTCACATCAAAACTACGAAGAAGATGTCCAGTTAACTGGCTTCGGACTTGTACCACAAAAATCTGAAGGTATGGGTACTCAGTATGACTCAGAGATTCAAGGTTTTACAACACGTTACACACACATTGCATATGCTTTGGGTTATATTGTAACTAAAGAAGAATTAGATGACAACCTCTATGAACAAGTTTCTAAGAAACGTTCTGGTGCTTTGGCAATGTCTTTCCGCCAAACTAAAGAAAACGTTGGAGCTAACATCTATAACCGTGCTTTCACTACTGGTACTAACTTACAGTACGCTGGTGGTGATGGTGTCGCATTATGCTCCACAGCACATCCTAACACTTCTGGTGGAACTTTTTCAAACAAGTTAACAGTTGATGCTGACTTGTCTGAAGCAGCATTAGAAGATGCTACTATTGCCCTTATGGGTTTCCAAGACGATCGTGGATTGTTAATCAATGTAATGCCTAAATCATTACACATTGCTCGTCAAGAAATCTATAATGCAGGACGTATTCTTAAAACAGTATCACAACCAGGTAATGCAAACAATGACTTGAACATCCTCAAGGCAAACAATGTATTCCCAGGTGGTGCAATTGTAAACCACTATTTCACAGCTCCACACGCATGGTTCATCAGAACTAATGTACGTGACGGTATGAAGTATTACGAACGTGTTGGTATCCAGTTTGATCAAGATAATGATTTTGATACAATGAATGCTAAGGCTAAAGGCTATGAGCGTTACAGCTTTGGTTGGACAGACCCACGTGCAATCTTTGGATCTAACGGTCCTTAATAGTAGTAACTAATGTAGAGAGGGTTTAACCGACCCTTTCTATGTTTACAGATTAATAAACCCCCCTTAACGCCTTCGGGCGTGACTAATTCACGTTAAGGAAAACAAAATGGGAAATCCCACAAGATTACAGGCAGGACTATCAACAGCTTATCAAAACGAAGTTTTTTATAGCTATCCATATCCAGACCCTTTCCACACAGGAAGCACACAAGCATTAGGTAGCACAAGCTACATGAATGACTTTAATACCCTTATTGGTACAGACTATACTGTATCTGGTTCAGGTTCAGCTTTTGCTTTAGCTTCTGGCGTAGGTGGAATTGCTGTATTAACTCCAGGTGGTACTACAACAGCCTCCGCAGCTTATAAAGCCGCACCATCTTTTCAATTCATTTCTGGTAACCGTTTCTGGTTTACAACTCGTTTTAAAACTTCTGCTGTTGCTGGTAGCGTATCTTATTATGTAGGTTTACGTAACGGCTCTTCTGCTACTGATGGTTTGTGGTTCTCTAAAGCAGCTTCTTCAACAAGCATTAATTTAGTATCTACTGTTGGTTCTACAGCAACTACTTTAGTTACTGGTGTAGCTACAGCAGCTGCAGATACATACGTAGAAGTAGGTTTTTACTTTGACGGTACAGATTTATTAGTATATGCTAACAGTGCTTTAGTAGCTAGAGTAAGTGCACCAACAATTGGTTCTTCAGGAACAACTTTAACTAATGCTGTTATTGGACAAGTTTTCCAAATTACTCCAACAGCAACTGATACTATGACTGTTGATTTTGTAGGAACAGCACAAGAAGTATCAAGATAATAGGAGCTATATATGGCTAATGCAGTCAATACTCAGATTATTTTAGATGGTCATCGTAATGCAATTGTTAAAGTTACAGGTGTTTTAGATACGTCTAACATAGCTGCTTCTGGTACTTTAGGTACAGCCGGTTCTGGTGTAACTACTAACGGATCTAAAGTTATTACATTTACTGCAGGGGGTTTATCCCCCACAGTAGGTCAAGGTGTAACTGGTACTAACATTCCAGCCGGTGCTTATATAGCTAGTGTTCAAAGTACAACTCAAGTAACTTTAAACGTAGCAGCAACAGGTCCTGGAACTGGCTTAACTTTTTCTCTTGTAGCTGGTAGTGTTATTATTATTGATCCAGTTAATTATGATTTAATACCTACTGGATTCTCTATTCATCATTTAGACTATTCTATTTCAGATCCTTTAGAAGTTAGATTGTTCTGGGATGGGACAACTCAAGTAGATATTTTACCTATTGCTGGTCGTGGTAAAATGAGCTTTGGTAGTTTTGGTGGTTTGCAAAATAATGCAACTAATCCTACTGGACGTATTGCTCTTGGTACAGCAGGTTACAATACAACATTAGGCACTACACCATTAGTATTCTCTGTTGTTCTTGAGATGGTTAAAACTGGTGTACAATAATGAATGTAGTAGAAACTAAATCAGACGTAAAACAAATAGAATTACAAGCAATTATTATTAGAGCTGATGGCACTATAGTTAATCTTGGTACTATTGATTATTGGCATAAAAACCCAATTAAAAGATTTATATGGAGAATTAAAAAATGGCTACTCTCTTAGTAAATACAGGTAAAGCTATAGTGACCAACAGACTCAATGGTGGAGGAACTACTCCGCAATATGTTGGTTGGGGAACAGGTGCAGGTACAACTGCAGCTGCTGATACAACACTATTTACCGAAGTATCTCCACGAGTTTCTGGTACAGTAACTCAAGTAACAACATCTACTACTAATGATACATTTCAAGTAGTAGGTACACAGACAGCTGGAACAACAGAAACAATAACTAATGCAGGATTGTTTGATGCTTCTACATCTGGAAACCTCTTTGTTAAAGGTGATTTTACAGGTGTTGGATTAAACTCAGGTGACAGTATTCAGTTTACTTTTAAGGTTCAGTTTAGTTAATTATGGCCCATCAAGTAGCGGATAGAATACAACAAACAGGTACGGCTAACACAACTGTTAGCTTTACCTTATCTGCCACTACTGCTGGCTATCAATCTTTTTCATCTGCCATTACAACAGGTAATACAACTTATTACTCTGCTAATGACGGAACCAATTGGGAAGTAGGTATTGGTACATTAACCAATTCTACAACCCTTACAAGAACAACAATTCTATCCTCAAGCAATTCAGGATCAGCAGTAACATTTAGTGGCACAGTTACTGTATTTTGTGATTATCCTGCAGCTGTAGCTGTATACTCTAGTAACAATCCAGGCACAGCAGGACAAGTTTTAACCTCCAACGGAACAGGTACAGTACCTAGTTGGGGTGCAGTCTATGGTAGTTATTCAAGAACGTCTGTAACAGCAACGGCATCACAAACTACTTTCACTGTAAGTTATACAGCACCATATATTGAAGTCTATTACAACGGTGTATTACTTAATGCTTCTGATTACACAGCAACTAATGGTACTACAGTTGTATTAGCTACGGGTGCATCAGCAGGTGCTATTGTTGAGTTTATTGCTTACAATACTTCTGTTACAGTTCCAGTTGCCGGTTCTAACACACAAGTACAGTATAATAACGGTGGTGCTTTAGGAGCATTTTCAGGATTTACTTTTGATGGAACTAATTTAAACATTCCTTTTGGAACATCAGGTTCTGCAACCCCTAGTGCTAAAATAGCATTAGCACTTTCTATGATTGCTTAATATGCCTATTAATTATATATCTGCTCAAACATCAAACGTATCAACATCAACAACAGTTTATAACCCAACTACGTCTGGTGTTCAAGCCACTTTAATTGGTTGTTTAATTGCTAATACAAGTTCTGTCCCTGTTAATGCTACAGTAACTTTAACTAATGCATCATCAACTGTAACAACAAATATTATTCAAAACGTAACAATACCTAGTGGTAATTCATTAGATATTTTAAGTACAGCTAAGATTGTTGTACCACAAAATTATACAGTTAAGGTAAGTTCTACAGGTTCTGTTGATGTAACTATTTCTAGTATCGAGGTGTCCTAATGGCTTTAATTAACCCAAGCACCACAACAACATTAACCAATACAACAACTAATCCGTTACCAACGCAAGATGGTAATATTGCTCAAGCATTATCTACTGATTCTCCTTTAAAGGTTTCTTTAACTGGAGACGAGTCTGGTGATTTTGCTGGTGTAAATATTCTTGAACAAGTAGTGACAGACGGTACAGGTTTATTTGTTAATACTCGTGTACAAAACCCTGTCAAAACTGACGCAAACAATGCAACAATAATATCAGACGCACCACCTAGTATTGTTCTTACAATTCCACCTAACACGTTTCAGTCAATTGATACAACAGGCTATCAAACGGTGGTATTCCAACAACAAGCGGCAGTAGCAATTACCGTAACGCATTCAAATGATAACAACAACTTTCAACCTGTTTTTGGACTTCCATTAACAGCAGCAGCGAATACGTATGCTACAACAACAACAGCAACGGCTAACTTAGTTTATGCTTTCCCTGTAGCTGCTCGTTATATGCGTTTTACCGCTGCAACTGCAACAACAGTCATTATTTATTTAAGACAAACCCCTTTTGCATCTTACGCTGGTTTAGGCACGCCAACTGTAACAGCCACTATTTCAGGAACTCCTGCGGTTACAGCTTCAGGAACTATTGCAGTTGGAACGGCTGCATCAGCCAACCCTGTACCTGTGGGTGGTTTTGACGGTACTGGTTTAACTCGTAGGATTTTAACTGATACTGCTGGTCAGGTACAAACAGATGTAAACAACCAGTTATATAATGGTGCAATATACACCGAACAATTTTTACCTCTTCGTGTAGAACAAATACACACAAACAGAGGACAAGATTCGCTTCAAGATTTGTTAACTCAAATTTTGGGGGAATTGAAAACATTAAATTACTATACTAGGGAAACACCTAATGCAGTAAATTTAATGCTTCAACAGTCAAGCATAGCAGGATTTATGCCAGCTTCAATGCAAGACGAACAAGAGCAATTCTTTTCAGACTCAACTTTATTTAACTTAACCAAAGGACAGTAAAATGTTAATACAAGGTATTGTTGGACAACCGTCCACTTCATCAATTCAGGCTGGTACAACTCCAACAGTGCGGTCTGGACAATTAGGAGACGTAATTGTTTCCGAACTACATGGTCGTTTTTATGAACAAGTATATCGTGGTAACGTATATTCAGCTGGTTCTTCTACAACTGCATTATCAGCTAACACTATCACTTTAACTGCAACTACAACTCCAATCGTGGGTCTTTATAACCCAACTACATCATCAGTAAACTGTGTGATTTTGCAAGCTTCTTTACAGGCTTTCATTAACACATTGACAACTCCTGTTGGTGCTGGTGCATTTGTATGGGCTACATCTATCGGTAATGCTGCCGTATCTACTGGTGCTTCACCATTCAACAGAAAAACTTTAGCTTCTTCTGGTTCACAGGCTAAAGCATTCAACGGAGGTGTTGCGTTAACTGGTTTGACTAACAACTTAGTAATTTTAGAAGGTGCAGACTTTACTAGCCCAACTGGTCAAACTTACGGAACTATTACTGCTCCAACAACAGGTACTACACTAACTTCATTCGGTGGTGTACAAAACTTTGACGGACAGTTAATTGTTCCACCAGGCGGTGTATTAGCTTTGTTGAATACAACTTCAACAACAACTATGTCAGCTACTTCACGCTTGTTATGGGAAGAAGTTCCAGTCTAATGTAGTATGGGGGCTCTGCCCCCTTATTTGGAGTTTGTATGGATATAAATGATATTTTGACTGTGCTTCAAAACAAGATTACAGTATTGCAAAATGCTAAAAACACTGCTATTAATAACGGTGAAATGAATGCTATTGCACAAATAGAAGTTGAAATGATAAGTACACAAGCATCGATAGATAAAATTAAAACTTTAAGTTAATATGTTTGGTAAACAACCTTTCTCTTCTGCCTCTTATTCTGGCAGTTCTGGTTCTGTATATCAACAGATTCTAAATGTTCTATCTAGTAGTTCAAGTAGTATTGGTAAACAAATAAATAAATTTATTAGTTATACATCTACAAGTAATGTAACATTAAATATAACAAAAGCATTAGTTAAAATATTAAGCGTAGCATCAACATCTACATCTAGTATTGTTAAAGCTGTTAGAAAAACATTTAATACTATATCAGAGATGTCTATTGTTGTATTGACTGAAAGTACTTTTCATTTAATATTGTTATCAGTAACACAGACAAGTATTAAGACTATTACTAAAGCAATAGCAATAACAAAATCAGTTACATCAACAAACACAACAACGTTATTAAAATCAAAAGTATTTAATAAGTTGTTACAAATAGTATCAACATCAACAGCAACATTAACAGTAATTAAACAATTACAAAGACTATTAAATGTGTTGTCAACAAGTACAACAACATTAAAGAAACAAATTAATAAACAATTAAGTTTAATAAGTACAACAGCATTACAATTATTTGCTCAGTTTGTTCCTAAGTTTGGAGCAGTAGCTAAGTATACATTTATTGTACAACCTAAAAAATTAGTAATACAGATAATCAAAACAACTACATTGATTATGTCTAAAGGTAAAAAATAATACAAACGGAATAATTATGGCAGAATCGTTTTCATATAAAATTACTACTGAGTCTGAATTGTTTTCATTTGATTTTTCTCAAGTATTAGCTCCATCAGAAACTATTTCAAGTGCAGCATGTACAGCTACTGTTATGAATGGAACTGATTCTAATCCGTCTAATATTATTGTAGGTACTCCAGTAATAGCAAATAAAATAGCATCACAAAGAATAGCAAACGGTGTCAGTGAAGTTACTTACAGACTTCAAATGACTATAACAACTTCTACAAGTAATACATATGTTGGTGTAGGAGATCTTACAGTATACGCTTCTAACTTAGTTTAATTATGAGCCATACACCACAGTATAGAAAAGGTAATTGGAAAACAATATGTGATTCATGTGGTCGCATAGTGTTAGCAACTGAATTACAATTACGCTGGGATGGTTTTATGGTTGACAACAGATGTTGGGAACCAAGACAACCTCAAGATTTTGTAAGAGGTGTTGCAGATTATCAAGCACCTGTTTTTACTAGACCAGAACAATCTGATCAGTTTGTTACTATATTTTCACTTCCTCCTGGCCAATGGGTTAACGGCTCAGCAATGAATCTTTTTACAATAGGATAACCAATGGGAAAACCATTATTTGCTAACAACGCTTATACTACGTTAGCCTCTAGCATAAGTAATACACAGACTACTATTACAATACAGTCTAGTGCTGCTTCTTTATTTCCTACAATTACTGGTACTGATTACTTTATGGTAACATTACAAAGTGCAACATTCTCTAATCAAATAGAGATTGTACAGGTTACAGGAACAGTCGGTAATGTATTTACTGTTGTCAGAGGACAAGAAGGTACAACACCACTATCATTTAATGCTAATGATTTAGTACAGTTACGTTTAACTGCTGGTTCTTTACAATACTTTACTACACTACAAACAGCGTCGCAATCTACTGCATTTACAGCAACACAAGGTCAGACATTGTTTACTGTACCTTATACATATACTGTTGGTGGTAATAACATTGCTGTGTTTGTTAATGGTAGTAAACAACTTGTTGGTACTAACTATACAGAAACAACTTCATCTAGTATTACATTTAATACTGGACTTAATGCAGGTGATTTAGTTGAAATAATTACAACTGAATCTATTACTGCAGGTAGTGTTCCGTCTAATGATGTGTCTTACACACAAGGTAGTACTGGTGCAGTAACAACCAATGTACAAGCAAAACTACAGCAAACAGTATCTGTAAAAGACTTTGGTGCTGTAGGTGATGGAGTAACGGATGATACAAGTGCCATACAAAATGCCATAAATGCTTTAGGAACTGGATGTGTTTTAGATGGAGCAAACAAAACCTATGCAGTAACAACATTAAATCTTAAATCAAACATTGTATTACAAAATTTTAATTTTATTACTATTGCTGGAAGTACAGATTTTGTATCACCAATTACTATTGGAGCAAATGGTAGTACGGCAACAATTTCAAATATTGTATTAAGCAATATTCACATTAATGGTAATCGTCAAAACCAAACAAATATATTAAGTACAGAAAATGGCGGTAGAAGTGGATTTAGAATAATTGGTCATGTAAGTAATCTTTACATTGAAAATTGTTCTGCTACATATTGTGCAACAGATGGAATTGAGTTTTTTTCTGGAACAAGTACTGGTTCAACATGGCCTAGATTTTCTAATATAACTGTAAAAGATTCTCAATTTACATGGAATAGAAGGCATGGTGGCTCTGGTGAATCTATGCAATATGTTACTTTTGAAAATTGCGTATTTAGCAATAATGGATTAGATTTAAATACAACTGATCCATTAACAAGTGGCAATAGAGGTTCAAGAAATGGTGGTGGAAGTTTATATGGAAATGGATTTGATTGTGAAACTTATGGTGTAGGTTATCAATCTAGTAATGTTTCTTGGAATAATATAACTGCATTGCAAAATGCTTCTTCAGGATTATTATATTTTGACAACTCTGTAGCAACAAATACAGGTTGGGTAATTAATAATTACATTAAATTTTCTAAATGTATTGTTGATTACGGAACAGTTCCAAGTCAATCTTCTTATTATGGATTACAATTAACACCACCAAGTGCTGACCAATCTTTAGGGCCTTATTTCAATTATGTAACTATTACAGATTGCACAATATTAGGAGCTTTATTATTAACTTCTGTTTCAAATTGTTCAATTACTGGTGGGTATATTCAAGGTTATACATACGCTGGAACATTAAGTTATTCAACGAATGTATTTGTAGGAAATAGTGTAAATTTAAACAATTTAGCATTTTATACTGCATCATCAACAATAACATATCCTTATAGACCTGTAGATTCAACAAGAGTAGTTGATGGAATACAAACTACAATTGCTTCAGGAGCTTCTTACAATACAGGACTTTCAGGCTCAAGTTCTTTTCAAGGTTTATTGCGAGTATTTAATACAGGTGCTTCTTTTCCTACAGGTGGTGCTTTTGCTGTTGATATTTATCTTGATGGTGGTGCTGGTGCTTTTATAGGTTCTATTTATAATGGAACTCAAGTTGGTACTGCTGGAACAAATAAGTTACAAGTCATTAATAATGGCACGAATTGGGTATTAAAAAATAATGATAGTTCTTCTATGACAATTAGTGTTTATTCATTTATTTAATTATGACAATACCTCGTAACCTATCATTTCTTGCTGAAGGTGCTTCTAGTACAGGAGTATTATCTGTTGCTAAAGGTGGCACAGGAAACGTAACTTTAACTGCTGGTTATATACCTTATGGTAATGGTATAAGTGCATTAAATAGTAGTTCTAATTTAACTTTTGATGGTACTAATTTGGCAGTATCAGGTTCTGTTACATCAACAAATTCTGGTGTTTATGCTGCTGGTTCTTATGGATTTTATAGCACAACATTTACTGCTAATTCAAGAAATCCAATATGGAGATTTGGAAATGCCGATGCTTATGGATTGAGTTATTTTCAAGGAAGTGCTGGTTATGGTTCAACAGATGTAGTTGGAATACATTTTGGTACTGCAACTGCCGTTGGTTCAACTGCTCAATTTTTAGCAAATGGAGCAGCAATATTTTCAGGATACTGTCAAGCAACAATATTTTCACCAACTGGTTCTACAGTTCCTTCAAATGGAATGTTTTATCCAGCAACAAATACATTAGGATTTTCTACCAATAATTCTGAAAAAGTAAGACTTTTTTCTTCAGGTGGTGTATCCATAGGAAACACAACTGATCCAGGAGCAAGTAATTTAAGTGTGACAGGTACAGGTAATTTTGGTGGAAAACTTGGAGTTAATAAAGCATCTCCATCTGAATTTTTAGAAGTTGGTGGTGCTATAAGAAGTAGTGGTGCTGTTAGTGCTAATGCTACAGGCGGTATTTTAGCTTATCAAGGTTCATCTGTAACTATGCTTGGTGCATGGGGTATAAATTCATCTACTCGTGGGCAAATACAATTTTATCTTTCTGATAGTGCTGGCGGTATTGGTGGCGAATATATGCGTTTGCAAGATACACAATTAAGTGTACAAGTTCCTGTTATTACACCAGGATATACAGTAGCAACATTACCAACGGGGGTAACAGGCATGAGAGCTTATGTAACTAATGCTTTATCACCTAGTTATGGTTCAACAGTCGTAGGTGGTGGTTCTGTAACCATACCTGTTTTTTATAACGGAACAAACTGGATAGTGGCTTAATATGACAACATTAATACCTAAATTTGATTTTATGAACGGTGGGGTAACACCTACAGGTGCAGTTAATCGTGCCATTAATCTTAAACTTGCGGAAACTATTTTTGTTTCTGATTTCGGTGCGGTGGGTGATGGTGTAACCGATGATACTGTAGCTATTCAAAATGCTTTTAATTCTGTATCTTCTACTGGTGGAACTGTATCTTTTGTTGATGGCAAAACATATATGATTAATGGTTTATATGCACCAATACAAACATTGTTTGGCGGTGTTAAACCTAAGAGTGGAACTATTATTAATGGAAATAATGCAACGCTTAAAGTTATTCCTAATAGTTCAACTGGATATTGCATCCTAAATTTAAATGCTGTAAATAATGTTGTTGTTAATAATTTAAATATTGTTGGTGATGTAGGATCTCACACAGGTTCTACAGGTGAGTTTGGTCATGGTTTAATGGTCATGGGTTGCGACAATATTATTTTAAACAATTTGTTTATTACGTTATGTTGGGGTGATGCTTTATTGTTTAGTGAATATACTCACGTTAATGGCAACACAAATATAAACATAATGAATAGTGAATTTGTTGATTGTAGAAGGCAAGGTGTTTCTATTATTAGTTTAACAAACGGAACATTTACAGGATGTTCTTTTAGAAACATTGGGCAAACTGCTGCCACATCTCCAGCATCAGGTGTTGATATTGAGCCTGATTATACTGGTGCAGTAGTTAATGGAGTTGACTTTATTGGTTGTAGTTTTCATAACAACAATAGTCATGGGTTTTTAGGTGGTTCATCAGTTTATGTAGTTGAAAACATAAGAATAATTGGTTGTTCATTTTACAATAATGGTGCAAATGCAATTACAGCATATTCAACAGGATCAACTGCCACTATTCAAAACGTATTTGAAATTATAAGTTGTGATATTGGTGGCCAAGTTTCAGTAGATAATTGCAAAATCATTGGTGGACAAATTACTGTTGATGGAAGTTACACTAACAGTCAATATGCTATTTATTCTGCTTCTGATTTGCCATTTCAAATGATTGGTACATCAATATTTGTTACAAGCACTAAAAAAGCAGCATCTATTTATGGAGCAACAACTGAAGCTAATCGTAAATTAGTGTTGAATTGCAAATTCAATCAAGACGGAAACTCATTAACTGATTTAGATTCATGGGCAACTATGGGTGGATTTATTACTTTGGAAAATTGTCAGATGACTAGAACTGGAGCTTCTCCAGCAACGGCATATTCATTTTCAGGGGCATCTGATTTTACAGGCTTTAATGCCAAAATGGTTAATTGTTATCTTGACCCAAAATTAGCTTATGGTTTTTCACAAGACAGCTTAATGAATTTAGTTGCTCAACGTGGTTGGGTTTCTGCTGCTCCTACAACTGGCACTCATAATGTTGGCGAAATAGTATTAAATTCAACACCAGCATCTGCTGGATATGTGGGATGGGTATGTACGGTGGCTGGCACTCCTGGCACTTGGAAAACATTTGGATTAATATCGTGAACTATATCCTATTCTCTCTCTTTATTATTCTTCAGTTCCTAGACTTTTGGACAACGTATAACGTCATTAAAGCCGACAAAGGACATGAAGGTAATCCAGTTATGGCTTGGTTATTCTCCAAAATTGGAGTAATAGGTGGCTTTGCCTTAATGAAGGCATTCGTAATTGTGGCAATGTGGTTTGTAAAAGACATACTATTTGCCATTAGTTTAATTAATATTATTTATGTTTACGTTGTATATCAAAATTATAAAATACTAAAGGGTTAACTATGACTCAAGAACTAGAATCACGAGTTGTTAAACTCGAAGTACGAACAGACAATCACGAAGAAGACATTAAAGAGATTAGACTTGCTAATGCTGATTTAAAAAAAACAATGGCTGCGATTGAAAAGAATTTAGCTCAAATTAAATATATTGCTATAGGAGCACTTGCTGTTGTAGTTGCTCAATCAATAGGGTTAGATAAAGCATTTAAAGCCGCTATAGGATTAATATAATATGTCAAGCACATTTAGTATTACACGAGATCAATTAATAACAATGGCTTTAATTAAGTTAGGTGTTATTGAGATTGGTGAAATACCAGACTCTGCTGCAGTATCACATTTGTCTTTGAATTTAAATGTAATGCTTAAACAGATGGCTACTGATGGATTAAAGATTTGGAAGAATACTGAATTAGTATTTCCAATGGTTGCTAATCAAACATCTTATGTTCTTGGTGGTACTAATAGTATTAACATGTATGACAGTTATGATACTGGATTTACAACACCAATAACAGACAAGCCTCTTAAAATTATTCAAGCATTCTACAGAAACAATTTATCAACACCACCTGTTGATGTTCCTTTACAAATACTATCAAAACAAGAATATAATTTATTAGGATCTAAACAATCAACTGGTGTTGGTAATAGTGTGTTTTATGATCTTAAACAAAACTATGGTATGTTGTCTTTGTATTTAACTCCTAATGCTTTTACAGCTGCTAATTATAACATACACGTTGTAGCTCAAATGCCTATGAATGATTTGTTAAGGGGTCAAGATGTACCAGATTTTCCTAATGAGTGGATGAATTGTTTGTTGTGGAATTTATGTGATCAAGTAGCTCTTGATTACCAAGTACCACAAAATCATAGACAAGAGTTTATTGCTAAGGCTAAAGTATTTAAAGATCAAATGACTGACTTTGATGTTGAATCTACAAGTACTTTCTTTCAACCAGATTTAAGAATGAAGAATTATAACCCTGGAAATATTGTTTAATGGCACAAGACAGAGTTCCTTTTACTCAACCAATAGAAACACGTGATGGTACATTAACTAAAGATGCTAAAACATACAATGGTTATTTTGAAGCTCGTGAAACTAAACGTGAGTTTGTAAAACGTCCAGGATTATTGGCTGTTGGAGCTTCTTTACCTGCAGGTATAGCACAAGGGTTAACATACTTTAATGGTTATCTTTATGCTGTAGTTAACAATGTAGTATATAAAATAGATCCAACAACGTATGCAACAACAACTGTAGGTACTATGACTGGTACTGTAAATGGTTCTGTAGCTACTTGTTATTTTTCACAAACACTTAATGCAACATATTTGTTTTTACATAATCAAGTTAATGGTTATTTAGTTAATGGAAGTACTGGTGCTTTTACATCTGTAACATTTCCATTTAGTGGAATTAATATAGTCCCAGGTGCTGTGTTTATTGATACATATATTGGTGTTGGATTACCAAATGGTCGTGTGTATACATCGGATCCAAACGATCCAACAAGTTGGAATGCTTTAGATTATCTTACAGCACAACAACAACCAGATAATCTTGTAGGTATAGGTAGACACCTTAACTATGTTATTTCTTTTGGTCAATGGTCTACTGAATTTTTTTATGATGCAGCTAATTCAGCTGGATCTCCACTTAGTCCTGCTAGTACATATACTATAGAACTAGGTTGTGCTAATGGTGATTCAATTGTTTCTTTTGAACAAACTATTGTTTGGATAGGTACATCACTTACTGTTGGTACTGGAGTTTATCTTATTGATGGTGTAACACCAAATAGAGTATCTACTCCACACATAGATAGAATTATTAACAACAGTAATTTACAAAATGTTAAAGCATATTCAATGAAGATTAATGGTCATATGTTATATGTATTAACAATGATTGACATTAATAAAACAGTAGTGTATGATTTAAATGAACAGCAATGGTATGTGTGGACATCATTTGCTGCAGGTACATCTACATATGGTAATGCTGGTATTTATGCAGAGCAGTTTTTTAAACCAACATTCTTTGCTGGTAACGGATTAAACTATTTTGTACTTGATTATGATTCTGGTACTTTGTATTTAATTAATGATCTGTATTATACTGATAATGGTGCTCCTATTTATTACAGGATTGTTACAGAAAATATAGATAGCAATACAACTAAACGTAAGTTCTACAGTCGTGCTGAAGTAATTGGTGATAAGATTCCAGCAGTGATGATGATACGTCATTCTAGTGATGATTACAGAACATGGTCTAGTTATAGGTCTGTAGATCTATCTAGAGACAGACCACAGATTACAGCATGTGGATCTGGTCGTAGACGTGCTTGGGAATTCTTGTGTACAGAACCACAACCACTAAGATTAGATGCTGTTGAAGTTGAATACACTGTTGGTGGATTAGAAAATGAAGGTTTAATGCCTACTCATTATAGGAAATAATTATGGAATTAGTTGATAACAGTATTGAAAAAGTTACATTTAGAGAAAATGTTTTAAAGGTACAAGAAGTATTATCAGCATTAATTGAAAACAATGAATTGCCAAATAAAAAAGATGATTGTCTTTTAACACATTATTATACTCCTATAGATAAAACTTATGGTTGTGGAACATATGCTCGCCAAATGTTTATTCCTAAAGGCACTTTAATTATTGGAAAGATACATAGACATCAACATCTTAATTTTATAATGCAAGGTAAAGTATCTGTATCTACAGAATTTGGTATAAAGTATTTAGAAGCTCCTTGTGTATTTGTATCTGAAGCAGGACTTAAAAGAGCTGTTGTTGCTGAAGAAGATACTATATGGGTTACTGTTCATTTAACAAAACACTTAGGTGAAGAAAATTTAGACAAAATGGAAGAAGAAGTTATTGCTCCTGAATATAAAGATTTAGGTTTAATATCTTCTACACAAGAATTAATTAAATTAAATGGAGAAGTATAATGACATTTGGATTTACGCTTACTGAAGTAGCTGGTGCTACAGCAATTGCTGGAGGATTAAACTCTCTAACTGGTGGTAGTATTACTAATGCTTTAGGTTTGGGTAAAGCAGGAGCTCCAAATACAGCCGCAGGACAATCTACTGCTGCTGATCCATATGGTCAGTATAGACCTGGTGATGCTGCTTTGTTACAGCAATACTATAACAATCCTAATATGATTACAAGTGATCCTGGATATCAAGCTCAAACACAGGCAGGAGAAGCTGCTGTCACTAGACAGATGGCAGCTACTGAACAATCACAATCAGGTAATGAACAAATAGCATTACAACAATATGGTCAAGGCACTTTTAGTAACTATAGACAACAAATGATTAATAATCTTATGATGTCTTCTGGTGCTAGTACTTCTCCAGCTAATGCAACTAGTGCTACAACAGGTCAAAATACATTACAAAGTAATTTGTTTACTTCTGGTTTGGCTGGTGCTGCTTCTGGTCTTGGTGGTTTAAGTGTGTTGTATGGTTCATCTAAATCAACACCAACTCCTTGGGGATCTCCTGTTGCTGGAGTAGGAACACAACAATCTATTATGGATGCTTACGGTAATATACCTGAAGGCATGGACATGTCTGGAGCGGTTTAATTATGGGCGTAATGGAAAGCTTTGCATCTGGAGCACAGGCAGTTACAGAAGCCGCACAATCAAAAGAAGA
>Ga0208617_1000051_pt1 | contig 48515 bp, 73 predicted proteins | sample CryBogCBE06Nov07_FD_184581 | JGI IMG/M metagenome (GOLD analysis project Ga0208617, IMG submission 184581) | Freshwater microbial communities from Crystal Bog, Wisconsin, USA - CBE06Nov07 (SPAdes) (version 2) | ecosystem: Environmental > Aquatic > Freshwater > Lake | place: Crystal Bog...
AACTCCAAAATGTTGTTTAATCTTGTTACCTGCTTCTTGGACTCGAATACTAAGATTTAATGTTTCACCGAGATGGTTTTCATCTCGGTCAACTAACGATAATCCATATTCTTCTACAATACTAGCACACTCCTTAACAATCAACTGGGCGAGTTGATGTACCTCGTTGGTAGCACGATGTAGGCCTTCGTCATTTTTTACATAGATACTGTCTAAAAAAATGTCAAATCCGGCAGACTCGGCAAGGGTTTTAATTAGTTCTTCTTTCATAACTTAAACGCTATAATATATAAAACAATTAATAAAATCAGCATTGAGGCTCTCATTTCCGTTCTTCCTCGTAGTAGGCATACTGTCCCCAGGGTGGCACTATGGTGGTGGTACCATGCAAGATCCATACTGTGTCAGCATAGTGCTCGTCGCCCCACGAACCGTACGGATAACCGTCGGTGAACACCACCAGGCGTTTGGGTTCGATCTGCTCTTCTTTCAAATACTCAAAGATGCAATCAAACTCAGTACCGCCGCCACCGGCCACTTCGTAGTCCAACATGCTGTCTAGGTTGTCACTGTTGTACTGTACCGGATTGTACACACGGGTGTCGAACGTTATTACATGTATGCGATAGCTCTGGAACTGATCCATGATGCCCTGTGCTTCGCTCAAGAAGTCCTTGAGCATCCGGGCGTCGATTGATCCTGACGCATCGATAGCGATAGCGATGTCGATCAGCTCGTCGGGTTTCTGTCCAGGCATGATGGCATCCATGTGCCAACCTTTTCTACTGGCCCGCATCCAGGTGTAGTCACTCTTGATGGTACTTTCCAGTTGCATGCGCAACAGTTCGCGCCAGTTCAATTTGGGTGCAGTCAGCTCTTGCAAGATACGTTTGACACCGGCCGGCAAGTTGCCGGCACCGTCACTGGCACTGGCCGCTGACAGCATGGCTTCCTTGATCTCATCACGCACCTGTTGACGCTCTTCACGGCTCATCTTGGGACGATTGCCAGCGCCGTTGCGGTCTTGATCACCGTCGCTGTCGTCTTCACCGTCCAGGTGCTCGTCCAGCATTCGGTCGATCAAGTCCGAAATATCAATCTTTTCGGCGTTTTCGTACAAGAGATCGTAGATCTCTTCTGAGCTCATGTCGTCATACTCTTTGTTGTACAGGCATGGTACCGTGGTAATGAACTCACCGATACGGTGTTTTTTCAAGTCAGCGTTCACACAGTAGTCGTTGGCAATGTTGAACAGTTGTGGGTCACGGTCACCTCTGCGTCCAAAGTGATCGTACACACAATGCAGGACCTCGTGACCAAACAAGAATTCGATTTCTTTGGGTTTGAGCATGTCGACGAAGCGACTGTTGTAATAGAAGTTGCGACCATCTGTGGCAGCAGTGGTACACCATTCGTCGGCATTTACCAACTTTAGTCTGGTGGCCAAGTTGCCAAAGAAACTGGCACGGAGCAATAGACCCACACGGGCCGTGATCAATTTTTCACGTACTTCGCGATCCAGCTTGAGATCAGTGGGTCCGATCAAGTTCTTGAAACGGTCACTGTTTTTTTTGTTTTCACTAGTGGTTGTCATGCCTGCCTTTTCATTATGAATACATATATTATAACAAAAGTGTTGTTTGGAGTCAATCGGCTTTGAATCTATAGATGATGCCCTGGGCACTGACTTTTTTGGTCACTCCAGCCTGGGCCCAATCCTGTTCCAGCAGTCGTAGGTTGACTCGATCTCGCACACCACCGGGACGATCAATCTTGATCGACACACCGGTTTTGCCAAATGCTTCATGTATGGCCCGGGCACTGTAGCAATGATCCAGCGCCATGACCATGCGTTGTACTCGTACGTGAGTCTGGGCACTGTAGTGACTTTTGTTGGCCAAATTGCGCATGCGAGCGTCTTGAGAGGCCCACCATTTGGCCGGTGCTTCGTTGGTTTCTATGTTTTTGATTTGCATACGGGCTCCTTTATTCACTGTACTACTAGTATAGCAAAAGGCCCGTTTTTGGTCAATCTGGCTGTTTTTGGTGTTGTTTTTGTGCAACGGTGCAAGCTGTATGCACAACAAATAGGATCAGAGCAATCTAGCTGAAGTAAGGTACCATTTCAGGAAATGTGGTGCGCCAATCGGTACCTCTATGCTGATCGTGGAGCTGGATATAGGTCATGAATTCTTGATGTTTGACCGGATCATATGATTCCAGCAGTCTTGCGATGGCATGGTCATCGCCGTATTTGTCACGTATGGCACTGGCCAATTTGGGCGGCACTGCACCAAGACTCATGGGTGTTGCGCCCCTGGGTTGCCAAGGTTTGGCAAACATATGGTCGGCTCTGATATCCGATCTTGATTTGAAAAAATCTTGTGCCCAAGACACATAACGATCCTGATAATACAGGCTGAACGGTGTGGTAGTGTAGCTGAACGGTATTATCTTGATGTTGCTAGCCAGTTCCAGCAAGAATGTCAAATTGTCTTGCACCTGGTTCCACTGTAACGGCCAGCGCAGATAGTTAAAATGATCCCCAACACCGTCAACGCTGAAACAGAGACGTATCTGTTTGAATCGACTCCAGATCTCCAGGGTGTCTGGATCAGGACGGTAGCTTCCGTTAGTGGTGTATTGGACCGTGGTGGTTGCAGGATTTTTGATCTGTTCCAGAAACCTGACATGGCTGTCGGTGCGCAACGGTTCCCCACCCAGTATCAAGATTTTTTCTATCTGAGAAAAATCAACATGAGCAATGATCTTGCTTATAGACCGAGCAGTGGCCGAGCTCGAGCTTGGAACTGCGCTGATCGGCCAACCTTTCAATTTAGCTTCGTATTTTTGCCAGGTAGTGCTATTCCAGGGTCCACAGATCAAGCATGCGGCATTGCAATCACGATCCAGCTGAATCTCGAGATTCTTGATCACACCATCTGGGTCGTCGGCTTTGAACATGGATTTTTCAAAACTCTCCAGTCTGGGCGAAAACAATCCCTTGGATTCTCTTTGCTCACATTCAGCACACGCACCCTGTGCCGTCTTGAAATCCACAATGTGGTGCAATCGCTGTTGGTAAGTGGCCACATCTTTTTGTGAGTCCACGGCCACATCATCTGCGAACCAGCAACACGGTCTCAGTTGATCGTATTCGATACGCATCTGATTGCCAAGATATCTACAGAAACTATTTGCCATATTCAAAATATTTGACAATTTCGGGAAATGTGGTGCGCCAATTTTGTTTTCGTTTACGATCAAGATCGTCAATGAAGGGTATGCAAGAATCGTGGTTGATTTCCAGATTACTGAACATTTTGGACACCGGATGGTCCTGCGGATATTTGTCCAGGATGGCTGCCCGTAACGGCATCGGAGTATGATTGAGATCAAGACTGCCAATACAACGATTGGGTTTGACCGACGGCAAGTTCACAGATTGCGCCCAGGACTCGATCTCATCGTAGTAGTAAGCATTTAGCGGAGTAAGAGTGGCCAGCACTGTGTAACGTATGCTTGGAAAATTCTGACCTTGTATAAACGCCACAGCATCTTGCACACGACTCCATTTCAGCGGATACCGTATGTATTCAAATCGATCCCCAACAGCATCTAGACTCATACCAAACTTGATCCTTTTGCATTGGTGCATGAGATCAATCAGTTCTGGAGCAGGGCGCAGACTGGTATTGGTCTGGAAATGCACCGTGACGTCGGCCAAACTGCCGTGGGTGTTTTTTAGCAGTTGCAAGAACGCGACCGGTATCGGACTGTCAAAAGGTTCACCACCCAGGAAACTGACACTTTTGACGTAGTTTAGATCAAACATGGTCACGACGTGATCCAGCCAGGTCAAGGGATTGACCAGATCTGCTGGATTGTGTGCATTCTGTATGCCAAATTTGATTTCTTGTCGGCGCCAGGTGGTACTGTGCCAAGGGCCACACATGATACAGGCCGCGTTACAGGTGATGTCAATGGTGATCTCCATCCAGGCCGGCACATTATCGGGTATGCCACCGTCGGGTATCTCCAGGAACGATCTCAATCTAGGGCTGTGTGCACCGTACACTCCGCTATCTTCAATCTGTCGACAAGCCGAACAGTCGGGTACCCAGCCTTGTATCTGGCTGATGGTTGCTTTCTTGGCGGCAAAATCTGGATCAAACAGATTCAGTTCGGTCTTGTACCAACAGCAAGGTTGATAGGTCAGACTGGTACCTTCTGATTTGATACGATACCCGTTGCTGAGAAATCTACAAAAGTCGTTGGCCATGCAATATTTAGTGCCAGGCGCTATCGCTAAATTTTAACACAGACAACAGGTATTTTTTCTCATCCACAATACCGTATTCGGTATCAACCTCCGGGTAGATAGTTATAAAGGTTGGCAGGTTAAGCGGTTAAGTATTTCAATATGAAAAAAGTCTGTTGAGCGGGGTTATAGAAGTCCAAATGCACTTGATCTTGGTAGTGCCAGCGGTTTTTGAACTCGTTGTCCAACCACTCTTCAGACTGGGCATAGTCCGGATCGCCGGCCCATTTGGCCAGTCCTTGGTGATATCTCACAGTAAATCCCAATTCTCTACGGCAACGGTCACGGATCAGCATGATGCTGGGCCCGTGGTCGATTCTCAACTGTGCAGCCAGGTCATGCCATTCCGACGGACGGTGGAATATGATCAGATTTGTTTTGACGGTTATTTTCATAGGCCAAATTTTAATACAAATATCATGTACTTTTTTTCATCCACGATGCCATATTCAGTATCAATGCCGCTCATGTTTTCTTGTGTTGACATCTGTATGCCGTATGTATCTTCAAGGTACAGTAAAAAATCCTCTACTGGTTGGTCAGCATGATCCAGACTCCAAAGGTCGCGAGCCTGTTTTAGGCCGGCATAAAATTCCACATTACCGCCAAGGACGGTGTCCAGCCTGGCCCGATGCGAGTCGTACAGTTTATTTTCGCTCATATGTCACAGTCCGGGCCCGTAGCTTGACCATGGTAAATTCTCGTGTGTCCACATAGCGATAGCCAAGCTGGGCGGGTTTGATTTGATATACTTCGTTTTCGTTTTCCAACCAGGCCCGGGTGCTGTTGCTTAAAAATTCATCATGTATTTGATACGGCATGTAACCACTCGCGCTGGCCACGCTGCAATTGGCCAAGCACCAGTAGGGATGTCGTTCACCGAACACGGATTGTGCATCAGGGGCTATCTCGTAATAGAAGTTCATAGCCACTTCAACGCAAACATCACAGCATCTTGTTCATGTTTGAACCAATACTCGGACCCGAGGTCACTGGTGCTGAATATGTATACCCAGTCTTTGAACTCAATTCTCTCTTCGCACCAATGTTGGCTGTCACGATAAATACCCCAGTGATGGGACCGGTTCAGCCGAACACGATGCCACCCTTCTGCCAGCATCTTTTTTGAAAAATAGGTAGATTGAAAATTCATGCGCCCCACCTCAACGCAAACATAGTACGATCTTTTGGATCGGGTATATAAAAATGTGCTTCATGCCAGCTTTGATCTTCTGAAGTATGTGTGCTTTCTCCAGACCACTCAATACGCATACTATGTTGTTTAGCCCATTCCATCATATCAGCTATCCAAATTTTACGATCAATTCCACCGTTGGCCTTGACCGTTATTTCATAAGTGCGTTTATCCCAAAAATGAGGACCTATATACAATGTTGCCATTATGCCCACCTCAACAAAAACATGGTGTATAATTTTTCGTCTAGGAGGTAGACATTAAAATCAAGAAAATTTTCTACTTGACACCATAACTTGCGTGGTTGTTGTTCGATCCACTGGTTAATTTCTGTACCATCGTATCTCACTCTTACCGCATAGGGTTGTCCTAGGTATGGTCCCAATATAAATCTAGTCCTCATTTTTTCTAAGATTCCCCAGTCAACGTCATCCTTCATTTGTTTCACCATTGCTATCGCTATTTGCTCGTCTGTAATCATGCCCACCTCAACGCCGACATCGCAGCATCTTGTTCATGTTTGAAATAGAAAAAATCTTTTTTACTAATTTCACTATTCCACCTATATCGCCATCTATACTCCTCTTTACGACCGCCCGAGCCAAAAACAGCAAAGCACCAATTGTGGATCTCACTCATTGTGTCCTGAGAGTATTTGTTAGAGTCCAGACTCACCCGCCCGTCATCTTTGCTATTATGTTTTTCTATCATAACCACCTCAACGCAAACCAACCGTATTCTTGTTCGGGAAACATCAGTACTATCTTTTTATCTCTGCCAACTGTACCGGAACTGAAATCTAACTCAGCACCAAACCATTTTCCTTCCGTGCTCCAAGTCTCGGGGTCTGCTGTTCCGTACATTGTACCAAATGAGTCTTGACACCATTTAATCATCTCGCGTAGTGTTGGAGAATTGAGATCATACACGACGGGTCGCCATCCTTGTGATTTAAGTTTGCTTGCTGTACGCATGTCAGCAAAATTTGAATAACCATTCAACATGTCAACCTGTTTTTCTATCATGACCACTTCAACAATAATAATGTTAATAATTTTGGAGTGATAACATATCTGTACGACGACGCTGTATTAACATCTGGTTTCCACTGGGTTACGTCCTGTTGCTCAATCCAAAGACTGATAGGAATAGTAACATCTACTCGCTTGTGATTGGGCCCGTCCCAATGATCCTCTAAAATAACATAATTGGGCAGACAGTCGGGATTTGGTAATGGCGGAGTTGTCTTAACCATTATGCCCACCTCAACGCAAACATCACAGCATCTTGCTCGCGGGCAAAATGAAATTTAACTCCAACGACGCTTTCAAAAGCGTCTACACACCACGCCCGCCCAAAAGTGCCAATATGCTGGTTACACCATTCGCCCGGAGAGGACCGACTAAAAAAATCAGGACCAAAAAACGCACTATATGTAACTTTTACGCTGTATGGATAATCTTGTGTCGACAGGGTCATGACCACCTCAACTTAAACAGAAGGGCTTTTTTTGGACAATCAAATTCCCATCGTTCGCCCATACCGCGTTCTCGCCAACCACAACGATTGGCTATATCGCCCCACTGTTCAACACACCATTCAAAACGACGCATATATTCAGCCACTGCCTGATCCCACGTCCAAGATCGAGTCACTTCATGGCGGGCTTGACGCGAGCAATAACGCCACTGTCTACGATCCCGTCTGCGTTGATGGCTGTTCATGACCACCTCAACAAAAACATAGTACGCATTGATTCCTCTCGAAAATAATAGTTTTCTTTGTAGCTGGGATTGGCCATCATGTAGGCCAGATCTGCTCCTACCCGAGTCCAATCTAGTCCGTATTGACCCACATGTTCGTTGCACCAGGGCTCGACCTGGCTATAATGGGCCGATGTGGCGCCTTGATATTGTAATTTCAAATGCTCAAACGTCATGACTGCGGATGTTTAAGCACAAACCAACCAAGTTCGGTTTGGCCGGCCACATACACACGATATTCGTCGTACTTCATGCTGTAGGCCCAGTGCGGGTTGATTTCGTCTGGCCATCTTTGCTCGACCGGAGTCTGGCTCATGCTGTGTCGCAGGGTCACATCCTGGCTCCATCCAAACTGGTCATTGAACCAACGTCGCGTACGATCAAACTGCAACACCGGTGACTCCGCAGTCTGTAACAGGGTGAAACTGCGCTTGGCAAATTCGATCATGTAGTCGAACTCGTCGTGCCAAGCATGTCTGCGGTCCAGTCGAGTTATATTATAGTTCATCTCCAGGTGCTCCGTGCCAGGTTACCGGTCACCTGAGTTTGAACTGTGTATCTATTGTCATGGTAACGTATCATCTCGCTATCTTTTTTTGAGCATACTACAAAATTCATGTGATCTCCGGGAAACAGGAAGGAGGGCTGTGTGTACACAGCCCTGTGTTGGTCACTACCACACACCCTCCGTTAGCTTTACAATGATGCCTGTAGAATGTACTTGCCATACCGAGTATGAAACGTGTCAAAGTTCTTGAGCTTGGTGGGCTGGAATGGCAAGTTGTATGTTGTCAAGGCTATGCGGGCTCCCATTACCACCAACTCAGTTTCAAAGTTCTTCATCATGTAGCCAAAGAAACAATCGCTCATGGCATGGAAGTCCCGGTCTGGCACTTTCTTGGCCACAGCATCCTTGAGTTCATAGCACATGCCGATTACCAGGCTGTACATGGCTGATACTTCTTTGACATCCAGGGTATCCACTTTACCACTCAAGATATCAGCTGGGTTTGGCATGCGGCCGGCCACCTTGCGGTGTGCCATGAATTTTACAGCCAGTCCTTCGCCCACTGTACCTGCGATCAAGTTCATGTTGGTGTCGTCGTCAGTGTCACTGTCTTGCAACAGTTCGCTCACAAAGTGCCATGATCGTGGTGTGGCAAAAGCACGGCTGGCCGATTTGGCATCAAAGTCGTACAGATCCTGCTTGGCGAATGCCAAGTAACCAACCACGTCCTTGTGCTCGCCATTTTTCACTGCCCACTCTTGCCAAGACGCAAAGTCCACGTTCATTTCTTGGTGAATGAAACGATTGGCCAACGGAGTTGGCATACGATATGTGACACCTTTGTCACTTTCTCTGTTACCAGCAGCAACCATGACCACATTGTCAGGCAACACATACTTGCCACTTCGGCGATTCAAGATCAACTGATACGCAGCCGATTGTACGCTGGGTGCTGCACTGTTCATTTCGTCCAGGAACAAGACCACGATGGGATACTGACTGGCCAATTCTGCAGTTGGAAGATCCACTGGTTCGGCCCAGTCCATTTTGCCGGTATCCTTGTTGTAGAACGGAATACCACGGATATCAGTGGGTTCCATCTGACCCAGGCGCAGGTCGATCATGTAGCCACCCAGTTCGGCCGTGATGTCGGCTACCAGTTCACTTTTACCGATACCTGGAGGGCCCCAAAGGAACAACGGGCGTTGGATTTTGAATGCCTTGAGTAAACTGCGACGGGCCTGCTTTGATGTTACTGTTCTTGTATCTGACATAGGGCTGTGTCCTTAAAAATAAACTATGATTGAAATTAACTACTATACTGCTATTATACAATTGATTGATTTATTGGTCAATCAAGTCAAACTGTCACAAAACGCCACGGATCTGAGTAATTGTGGGACAAACGATCCGACATGGCTGTCATGTCGGATCAATTCCTCTTCGGTTTCTTCTACTACCCAACCGTTGGCACGGAGTTCATCACGCCCTGCACGGGTTTCTTTCATCTTGTCCATCGTGTTATGGATCGCGTTGATACTGGCTTCTAAATATTCACGGCTACGCCACTGTTCAGGAGTAGCATAACGAGGACGAAAGCCAAAAAAATCCTTGTGAAAATCGCTCAAATAACTCTGCAATTCTTCTACCGAGTACTGGGCCAACGAATTCTGCATATCTGCTCCTTGTTGTTTACTATACTACTATTATAACTGAATGGCCATTTTGGGTCAACCAAAAACGCAACCATGAAAAACCCCCGTATTGCAGGGGGTTTAGAGTGCTATTTTTTACATAACACATGGCTATTTTCTGTCGCAAAAACTTGCTGTAAAATTAACGATTTGCTAGATGTCAAAAATCGAGATTCATTACCGCCCTCGACCAGCTGATCTAGTTGGTGGTTTTTTACCCTGTGGTGGCTGTGTACGAGTTTTGACTTTTTTCTCGACCACAGGTGCACCATCCTGTTCAGGATGTGTGATGCCGTGTTTGCGATCCAGTGCAGCCCGGATCTGTTCGCTCCATTTGCTCATGACTATTCCTTGTTTGATACAATTATATATGTATTCGAAAATGCAACCAATAAAAAACCCGCCTCAGCGGGTTCTTGTACTGTTTAAAAATCAGAAGCGATGTATGATACCAACACCAGCACCTGTTTGATTCTGTCCGGCCACGGCACTGTACCCACTGATGTCTACTCCGGGACTGGTACCAGTTGTCTGGAAGACAGGAGCGATTGGATTGCTTGTGGTTGTGCCGTTTTGGGCATAACCAATTTGAGCATACACTTCGGTCCGCTTGCTGAAACTGTAGTGAGCTTGCACATTGGTCAGACTGGCGCTGTCATTGGTTTTGACATAGTTGGCACCCAACAGTACGGCAGGAGTCAACTGATAGCCAACACCAATCATTGCTGCATCGACATTGCCCACCGCTGTACCTGTGTCAGTGCGATTTGACACATACCCGGCACCCACAGTCAAGTTTCTCAATTTGTAGTTGGCACCAACAATGTATGTGTTTTTGTTTGCACTGTTGCTGTTGGCCGAAACACTGGCAACCCCACCGTTGCGGCGTTCTTGACCGGCTGCGAGCACTTTCAAGTTGTCGATACCCGAATAGATCAAGTTGAAAGCAACAACACTGCCCGAGGCAATATCGGTACCGTCTGCGGCGTGGTTGCCCAACCCGTATTGCACAGTGGCAGTCATGCCAGCCATGCCGGGAGTGGTATAGGTCACAGCATTCTTGGTAAAGAAATCGGCGTATCCGAGTGCAATGGTTGTTACAAAGTTCACGCTGTCGCCAGCCACAGGCAGTATGTTGTGGGCAACAACGATCAATGGGTTGTTTTTGAGTCCAAGATCAAGCTCGCCCAATTGGCGGTTGGCCAGACCCACATAGGCTCCACGACGGAACAGACCATTTTGATTCATGCCGCCGTTGTTGGTTTGCAAATCGCCTTCCAAATTGGCCACGGCTGTGGTACCATTGCCGACATCTTCGGCGACTCGGATGCCCCATAGACTTGATGTCATGCTGGAGTCTACCAGACCCGATGCATTTTGTGTGGCTGATGCGTTGGTGATGCTGTATGCTCCTGCATCCAGGGTACCATACAGCGTGACGCTGTTTTGTGCTGAAGCCAAGCCGCATGCGGAGGCCAACAGCGTTGCAAATAACAATTTTTTCATTTGATTTCCTTGTGTTGAATATGTGTATGATCACATTGTGGTTGGTGTGTTACTGGGTTGTACGCCCACGAAAAATATTTAGTGACACTAAAACATGTTACAATATTTTTGACCGACAGTCAAGTGTTTTGGTGGACCGTCGGGGAATCGAACCCCGGACTCTTGCGTGCCACGCAAGTGTGTTCCCTGCTATACCAACAGCCCTTGTGGAGCGGGATATCGGGTTCGAACCGACGACCTTAACTTTGGCAAAGTTACGCTCTACCAACTGAGCTAATCCCGCTTTGTTACTTGGCTCCGGTCCCTGGAATCGAACCAGGCTTCAGGGATTAACAGTCCCCCGCCTACACCGTGTTTGCTTGACCGGAATATCTTGGTGCTGATGAGTGGGATTGAACCACCGGCTTCCTCCTTACCAAGGAGGTACTCTACCACTGAGTTACATCAGCGAATGCTTTACTCTTTGGCAACCGGTTCCGCAACTGCTTCCGGCCGAGGAGCCTGACCACGTTTGACCAATGTTTGCATCCGGCGTTGGATCCAGGATTTTTCTTTGGGACCGGTGGTTGCCTTGAGTGGGACACATACTTACCGCGTCATGCCACCTTGTGCAGATAATCGGTGCCGATCAAGCCTTGTTCAATCTCCATGATGGCTGCGGTCATGGGCATCTGTTTGCTGTCCAATTTAGAAGCATGACCACGTTTGAGTTCCCGCACTCGGGCGCAGGCTATATGGATCATTTCATATCTGCTGCCACCGATACGATTGACTGCGGCTTCTGATGTAAGGCCATTCATGTTGCGAGTTTCATGATAAAAGTTCATACATTCTCCTGGTTGATACTGTATTATACAGGTATTGTATCACAGTGTCAACTTGATGTTTATCCTGGGTTTGGTGTGTCGGGTACCCAAGAAACCCCGTGAGCGCAGCCCATCCTGTTTTCGCGTCAGCGGAGGCGGAATATGGTTACAGGTCCGCCTTGATAGTATTTACATCACTTGTATGTGGTTGAGTGTAGATTGGTTATAAGTACAGTCACTATGCCAAACACCACCTGTCGACTGTTGAGCAACGGTTACAAGTTCCAGATCAATCAACACAATCAACTGAATCTCATGCCCTGTTGCAAATGGTTGGGACCCAAACTGTTGATTGGTTCTGACATCGATGCACAGCAGTATCGTGCCTATCTTGATTCGGTTGATGCTGGCACAGATGCCCATTGCCGAGACTGTCGCTATCAAGAACAGAATTCTCTCAGGAACAGTTGGCGCCAGCTTTCATTTAAACTGGTTCCAGAATCGGCCCAGGTCGGCGATGCCAGTTACCTAGAACTACAACTGGACACCATCTGCAACGGAGGCTGTATCATGTGTGGCCCTTGGCACAGTACCTATTGGCAACAAGAACTGGGTCACAGTATCATGCGGGTATCCAAGGCCAGCAAGACCGATCATGTGCGACAGATACTGGATCATGTGGATATGGCCCATGTACGAAAAATCTTGTTCCTGGGCGGCGAACCTTTTTTGACCGACACAGACAGTCGCATGTTGCCGCATGTGCCAGATCCTGGTCTGGTCACGTTGCAGTATACCACCAACGGCAGCATCATGCCAGACCAGCTTCGTCAAGATCAGTGGAGCCGTTTTGGATCGGTCTTGATCAATTTTAGCATAGACGGTGTTGGCGATCGATTCAACTATGTGAGATATCCCTTGCAGTGGAGTCAAGTACAAAACAACCTGTTGCGCATGCGCGACAGCATGCCAGAATCGGTACAGTTTCAAATCAATCACACAGTCAATCTACTCAACCTGTACTACTATGACGAGTTTGAACAATGGTATCAAAACAATTTTGCACACGATCGATTTGGAAGAGCGATCGGATTCCACTTCAATCCGGCCGGAGGATTGTTATCGCCCCAGACAGTACCTGCTAAGTTGCTGGATCGACTAGGATCAAAATATGCGCCTGACAGCAAGGTCATGCACAGCGTGACCAACACCGGCGCCAAAACAAATGTACTGGAGTTCTTGCAGACTCTGGACCAACGACGTGGTCTGGACTGGCACAATGTTTTTCCAGAAATCAGTGACTGCTTGTGCTAGAATCAGGATCGCATGAACGATATCACCATACTGTATCAGGGCGGGTCGGGCGGATTTGCATTGTATTACTATCTGTTGCTGACCGGACGGTATCAATACACAACCGATACGGTGCAACACATGATTGCACAGCAATTCCCCCAAGAATTATCCACTGCGCCCAAGAAATGGAAACAGTATGAGTCCTGGCCCAACAATGTTGAGTTGAAAACCAAATCCGGCCACAAGATATTTTTGATCTGCAATCCGTTGTTCAACCCGGACATGCTCGAAACCAATTGTTACATCAGCGACAACACCTACAAGATTTTGCTATGCGCTGATGTACATCTACAACTGCGCATGGCCTATGACAAACAGGCCTATTGGTTTACTGATGTCAGTCGGGAACAGTTTTCTGCACCCGACTGCGACAAAAAATATATGAGACAGATATTGGATTCGGCTGTCGACAGTCTGGATCCTCAGATACAGCAGATACAGCAGGTGTTTGAACCAGACCAAGTGCTAGACCTGGTACAATTTGTCAACCTAGATGCTACACCGCAACACCTGTCGCCCACGCAATCACAAATGGATTTTTTAAAACGCTGGCGACTGTTACAAACTGCCAAAGCGCAAAGACTTTTGAGCTAGGTCACTTGCGTGGTACCGTTGCCATTACGGAAGCCAACCTGACCGCCCTGCTCTTTGATCTTTTTTAATACATCTTCAAAAAGTATAGGAGCAAAATCAGGAAGTTGTTCAACTGATACATTGTAATAACGAGGATCAATCTCATCACTGTATAAGATTTCACCAGTCTCAGCATCAATACTCTGAGCCTTCATGACTCTGTTGGCATGCAAGTGGCCATGTATATTACATCCAAATCTACCGAGACTTTCTAGATGGATCGGAATGTGACTTAAAATAAGTCCGTTCATCACATGGTAAGCCCGCAACTCACGGAAGTACTCACGGTATTCCCGGTCTGGGAAGATGTCGTGATTGCCACGGATAAGCACCTTGTCGCCATTTAACCGGGCTAGTGTAGGCAAGGCTCTACGATTGATCACTACATCTCCGAGAAAATAAATTTTATCGTTCGGCTTTACACGCTCGTTATAGACTTTAACAAGGTGCTCGTCCATTTCCTCTGCGGTGTCCCATGGCCGTAACTTGGTAACGCCGTCGTTACGCATAAAACGACAAACTCCTTGATGCCCAAAATGGGGATCTGAATAAAGAAAAACTGATGGCATAGGTGCCTCCTTTCATGTATTTAACCAGGGTGGCAGTGAGTGTGGGATTCGAACCCACGTGCCATCTTTAAAATAGCAAACACCTTAGCAGGGTGCCGATTTCAGCCTCTCATCCAACTCACTATGTTGCATTATATATGTGTGGCGCCTCTCTATAATACCTCTAAAATAACCATCAAGGAACTGTATCAAAGAATAAAGCAGTTTAACTTAATGTATGGCTCCGGGTGAGAGACTCGAACTCCCGATGTGGTATGGCGGATTTGGAGGCCGCTGCAATCGCCGCTATGCGAACCCGGAATAAATTTTGAGAGACAAAACTGGAGCGGGTAGAGAGAATCGAACTCTCAAATAGTCCTTGGCAAGGACTCAGGTTACCTTTACATCATACCCGCAATGTTATTACTTTACTTGGCGTCCCCAACCGGATTTGAACCGGTGTACCCGCCGTGAAAGGGCGGTATCCTAGGCCGCTAGATGATGGGGACTTGATTTGGTGGACCTGATCGGGATCGAACCGACTACCTTTGCAATGCCATTGCAACGCTCTCCCAGATGAGCTACAGGCCCGTATGGAGTACAGGGTGAGATTTGAACTCACGGTTTTCGGGATTTGCAATCCCGTGCAATGGGCCGCTCTGCCACCTGTACATGTTTGGATGCGGGTCTTGGATTTGAACCAAGGATGGCAAAGGCTTATGAGACCTCGCTGGTGACCTGACCCTACCCGCATAGATGTTATTGTTGAGACCACTGTCGCATGTTTAAGAAGCATTCAAGCGAATCCCGGCCGAGATTAACGCTGATATACTGCTCTCCCAAATCTCGCTCTCAATCAAATCCAAGCAAGACTTGATAATCTCCATATAGTGGACATGATACTCTGGGATGGTGTTGTTCCTTGACAGTTAGGATTGCTTGGGCTTTCGCTCACGGTCTCAACAATATCTACTAGTCTTAAATGAAATGCACACAATTTGGTCGATCATATGGGATTCGAACCCATGGGGCATGCTCTGAGCCCGGCGCCGGGCTGTGTAGAGTCTAGGCACACCAACACCTTCTCATGCGATGATCGATAAAACTTGGCGGTCTGTATGGGACTCGAACCCATGGCCTCTTCCGTGACAGGGAAGCGATCTAACCAACTGATCTAACAAACCATAAGGGTGTAGTCTACGAATTTGGCAACGATCAAGACTCCGGTCGCGAAACCCACGCCTTGCAATCGCTGTTAGTCCTAGTTCTTCCTGTTACTGATACACAAGGGCCCTTGCTTTCTTGTTCGCAGTTAAACTACACTCTTATGATACCATATTGAAGTGCTCTATCCCCTGAGAACTAGCAGGCGGCGCTCGCGATTTTCTACGCACTCATAAAACACTTCAATATGGTGTGTGGCTTGCAGACTAAACTACAATTTACCGGTTTCTAGACGAACCACATACATACCATATTGAAACACACTAAAAGGAATCGAACCTATTCGGCATATCTTTCAGCCTAGTCACCAGACCACCGCTAGCTAGTTTACGGTTGATAATGTGCTTCAATATAGCGCCTTTCCCAAGGCTCTATAATCTACTACCTAAATTGTTAAAGAACAGTTATTACTTAATATACAACTATTATACGGTATCGTGGATTATTGGTCAACCGCGATACCGGTGTTGTAAAAACACAACAAATTCTGGAAGTACGGGTGAGATTTGAACTCACGGCTGTCCAGCTTTGCAGGCTGTTCCCTTGGACCACTCGGGCACCGTACTATTGTTTTTGGAGGAAGCGGTGGGATTCGAACCCACGGACCCTTGCGAGCCTCTAGTTTTCAAGACTAGCGCCATCGACCACTCGACCACGCTTCCGTATCAATTTGTTTTTGCTTTTATTTTTTCAACAATGTCGTCGAATTTTTCATTGTTCGTAAGACGCACACTGAGTATAGTGCGATACGATCCGTCAGCTCGGCTGACAACGCTGTGCGGAATGTTGGTACGAACCAACATTGGTTCGTGCTCGATGTAGGCTTTTTCATCAGCCACAACGCCAGGCTCGTTCCAGGACGGTTGGCCGTATCTAATTGGTCCGCCACCGGGGTCGCTTTTTTCTTGGTGGACCAAGGTGTAGTTGCCCTGTATCCAGTACTGATAGGTGTCCTTGCACCCACTGACTGGAAATATAATAGCAGCATGGTAAGGTTCGGTCGAATGTTTCCAGTCCCAGTCCACATGCATGCCGATACTGGATTGAAGTGGATGTTGTTCGTTGGCGAATCCATGTCGCTTGAATGAAAGACTATGACACATGGGACTCAAATTGTACTGAGCCAGTTCGGTGTCCAGGGCCCGGCGTAACGGGTCTGGCAGCGTAATAGCCACTGTGTAATATTGTAGTGAATTGTATTTTTCCATGTACTGTTCAGTGTACTTGGCCAGATACTTGTAACATTTGAACGGCATGGGATAGCTATAGATCATGACATATTTATTGGGTGTCTTGACCTAGGTTTGGATTTGGTGCCCCAGGTGGGACTCGAACCCACAGATTCCGACTTCTAAGGACGGCAGATATACCAATTCTCGTACCGGGGCAAATTGTTGGGGAGTCATATGAGGATCGAACTCATACTATCGGTTCCACAAACCGAGGTGCAGACCACTACACTAATAACTCCATGGGATGCAAACTTGTTGGTGCTGTTGTTAAAAATAACCCATAGCCACGTGGGTGTCGATAAATATCCAACACAGCACACGCTGTTGGCAGAAAATGATACAGGATCTGGTATGAAAACTTTATTGGTCGGTGACAGAACCCGATACATCAGCTATGCAGCCAAACAGATAGATCCTGATGCCACGCTGTTGACTGAACACAATTATAAATCATCGACAGATGGCACTTTCTATATCAGCCAGGGTGATTTTTCTTCTGTGCATGATTTTGCAGAGGCCTTGTGGTCGGCAGACAAACTCATATATTTCCCGCCAACCATTTGGTCCGATACCGACAGCAACAACTGTAGTGTCATGAGAAAATGGACCGAATGTTTGTTATCGTCTTTGATCAATAAAAAAATTGTAGAGAATACACATCTGTTTTCTCCTGACACACTGCACCCATCAGATGACACCGCCATGTTAAAGTTGTCAGATGGTAGAAAAACCAATAGCAAGCAATTATGGGCCGTGGGTTGCAGTTATACCGCAGGAGACGGAATAGAAAAAAATCAAAGATGGGGACAACTGGTAAGCAACATGCTGGATTTGCCTGTATCGTTTTTGGCAGAATCAGGATCGTCCATCACCTGGGCAGCCGATCAAATTTTGAGATCTGACATTGGCAAAGATGACATTGTGATTTGGGGCCTAACTTGTCCGGCACGCTTTCCGTATTTTCAAAAAGAGCTGATACATGTTCATGTGTACTATTATCAAAGTCATCCAGAATTTAACAACACGATAAACATTGATCGATTGGACGATGATAACATGACCTACGTGACACTTACCAAAGTACACCAGGTGATCAATTTTTGTAACAAGATTGGTGCAAATTTAATATTGTGCGGGTTCATGATAGACGTTGATCTTGTGCAGCACTTCACAAAATTGCCCAATTATATATGTTACACCGAAATCTTGAATAGACACGATGGGTTCACGCTCCAGGATCGCGGAACCGACGGATGGCATCCAGGACCACTTACTCATAAAATGTATTCGCATGACATTGTTAATCTTGTAAAACAAAACAACTGGTAATACTGTCCAGACTCAATATTGTGGTTTGGTCTGGTCCGGCCTGCAGGAATCGAACCCACATTCTAGAGGTAGAAGCTCTATGTTCTATCCGTTGAACTAAGGCCAGATAATTTGGTACGAGCGGAGAGATTCGAACTCTCATGTCTAACGACGCAGAGGCTTAAACTCTGTGCGGATACCAGTTTCGCCACGCTCGTCGAGTTTGGTACATCTGACAGGATTCGAACCTGTGGCCTTTACCATGTCAAGATAATGCTCTAGCCAACTGAGCTACAGATGTGTGGTGCCCTGGATGAGATTCGAACTCACAACTAGGTGTTTTTCCTTCTTCCTTTTGAGAGAAGTGCGTCTACCAATTTCGCCACCAGGGCAAATCGTTTGGTGCCCCTGAGAGGACTCGAACCTCTACACTCGGGCTTATCTGGCCCGTGCTTTGACGAGGTATAAGCTCGTTTCTTTACCATTAAGCTACAGGGGCATAAAAATTGGCACTCCCTGATGGATTCGAACCACCGCATGGCGGAATCAAAATCCGCTGCCTTACCAACTTGGCTAAGAGAGTATTGGTGGTGCTTCTTGGAATCGAACCAAGTTCTCGAATTCTTCAGACTCGCGCTGAATGACCACACTAGCTCAAGCACCATATTATAATCCACTGTACCAAGGCATACCTTTAGTGGCACGCCCGTTACCTATATTTTTAGCTTTATATGTTGGTAACTGTGTATCACAGTTTGGGCATACTAATCTAAAATTCTCAGGTTTATTATTACTTGCATCTCCATCAATATGATCCAATATCATTATCAATGATTTTCCGTTATGTTCAGGTTGCTGATTACAAATAGAGCAATGATATCCATCCCTAATAGTAACAAACTTTTTTATAGATACTCGACTTTTTAATGTACCATTTTCAAATAATGGTTGATTATCTATAAACCATTGTTTTGTACGATGTTCGGCTTGACATTTATTATTGCAATATTTGCCAGTATAACTATGCCCTTTAATGGGTTGTTCTTTATTACAATTTAGACATTTAAAATTTTTCATAGGTAGAGCTCCTTGTTAGCAGTATTTAGCTCTATCTGTGAAAAACTCTATTGGTCCCCCGCCTAGGTAATGCTCCTAGTTTTACAGGTTAAAAGCCTGTTACATCACTTTAATGTTTGCGGAGGTTATTTGTTCACCATACCCCGATTGTTTCGTTAGCTTACGTAGAGCTTTGGTGCTCTTGCGGTGCGAGCCCGCCTTCCGTTTATTGGCCAACACAGCAAATATATTGCGTGGTTTCATACGATTTCTCCTTAATCAAATGGTATTGGTTTTTCTGGTACACCCGGTAACTGGGCTTCTACCACAAACACATCAAAATACTGCTCATCTTCTGGATGGCGTATACAGTCCACATGCCATCCAAACTTGTAACGCCAATGATAAAATTGTCCTTCGTCCGCATTCCAGCGAGCCACTGTGGCATTACGACATCGCCCGGTGTAGTAGGCACCGTGTACTAGATCTGCTCGAGCAATTTTTGCTGTATAATCATGCATATTACTTTCCTTTCATAATGGTGGGTCCTGACGGACTTGAACCGCCAACCGCTGGTTTCGAAGACCAGAACTCTATCCAATTGAGCTAAGGACCCATTGTTGGTACCTCGTGATGGAATCGAACCACCGTAACCACCGTGTAAGGATGGAGTTCTACCATTAAACTAACGAGGTGTCGACTGCTTGGTACCTGGCAAAGGTAATGCTCCTCTGTCTCACGATTATCAGTCGTGTGCTCTACTTTTGAGCTAGCCAGGTTATGTATGGTCTCGGGTGAGGGATTTGAACTCTCATTTTTCCTGGTCCCAAACCAGGTGCCATAACCAGATTAGGCGAACCCGAGATTGTTGAATTTGATGATTTATCAATTATTAATCTACCGCTAGGACGGACTGTTAACCGTTTCCCGGCAGGCCGGATTTGAACCAGGCTTCTTCAAAACTTGTTGCCCCAGAATGGAATCAAACCAACGAGGCGTAAAAACCCTCCAGCTGTCCAGTCAAGCAACAGAGGAGGGCCGTGTTAACACTGGTGCCCCATGTCCGACTCGAACAGACCACATCCTGATTACAAAACAGGTACTCTACCAGATGAGCTAATGGGGCGAAACTTTATGCTGCCAAAATCATTTTCATACGATCAGCTGCACAGCTGGCAGCGAATGCTCGGGGCTTGACCACAGGTATCACGTTGCACATGCCACGTATGTAACCCACAGCTTCCTGTATCACACAGCTGGATCCGTACATTTCATCGGGATTGATGTCCAGGTGTACTTCCACGGCACGATCTTCCAGCACATCGGTCAGTTTGAGATACAGTTCAGCGATCTTGTACACTTCGTTCATGAGTCGCATGCGAGGACGGTCTCGTTTTTGATCCCAGTCTCGTTCGCGCTGTGTTTCTCCAAAGATCTTGCAACCGTTGTTGCCGTTGATGTGTACCACGATGGCCAAGGTATAGTCAGCGTACCATTGGCCGTTCATTCGGAATCGTTCACTGTCGCCACCGATATAGATTCTGGTCTCTGGCGTTTGCGCTTGTATGAAATTCTTGACTGCATCGATATTGATTGCTTGATACATGACCATCCTTGAGTTAGTGTTGGTAGAAGTAGTTGGATTCGAACCAACGGTCTCCGCCGTATGAAGGCGTTGCATTAGCCGCTATGCTATACTTCTAGTGGAGCGGGTAGCGAGAATCGAACTCGCGACTCTAGCTTGGAAGGCTAGGGTAATACCATTTTACGATACCCGCTTGGTGGAGCATCCTGGGATCGAACCAGGCGTGCCAGCGGCGACAGATTTACAGTCTGCTGCATCACCATTGATGCTTCTGCTCCATATTTAAAAATTGGTGGGCTAGTGTGGAATCGAACCACCTAACTCGCTATGTCGTAGCGGGCTGAAACCATTTCAGCGTCAAGCCTAAAAACTTGGTGGAGACCGAGGAAATCGAATCCTTCTAGACAGCATCCTTGCAAGGGATACCCGTAGCCCACTACTGCCCCCAAATTGTTTGGCTCCATCTGTTGGATTCGAACCAACCTTCTCCGGTTAACAGCCGGGCATACTCGCCAAGAATATTAAGATGGAATAGATTTTAACACACTCCGCCACGGCGATTTCACTCCCACCGGGTTCCAGAATGTGTATAGTAAAGCACACTGTCCGAGATCCCCGAGGGACCATGGTCCGGCTTGCCACTTTCAGTGTGCTTTACTATATACTGATTTTTCATCTCACAAAAGAGACTCCATCCTAGTACCCGCCCGTTCAACATGCTGTCTTTATAGTGCCTTGTTATGGACCTCGTTTCCGAGACACTTAAAACAAAAAACCCCGGAGTTGTTAGTTCCAGGGTTCTTGAAGTTTGCGGAATAATTTTACCTAACTATTCCATCCTTCATGAACCCAGATCTGCTCTGCCGGTGCGCGATCATTCGTCAGACTAATCGCTGACCAATAGGCGCCCACGCCCATCTGCTTGGTGCAATTAAACTTCGAATGTAATCGTATGTGCGACATTTGCTTTTCCATTAAATTTTATACTATACAATGATTGTACGATCTATTTATATCTCTGTCAACCAAGTGGTTGATTAACTGCATGTTATTGGACAAATACGTCAAACTCAATGCGGGTAAAAATTGTATCTTAGCAATAATTATAATTGACTTTGACATTGTATGTCAACCATAACAACTATATGGTTGCAACTCACACAATGTTGATGCTACAGCGATGTTAATCTTGGGGTGTTTTTGAAGCTTTCAAAAACACAAACACCCAGTCTTCGATCACCTGGTCGGAATCCTGTGACTTCGTGGTATACATCGACCTTGAGTCTGTGCCACCTTAGTGGTTCAATCACATGACTTTCATACGGCACCGTATCTGCTTGATCCCGGTACCAATTGGTGGTTACTGTGGGATTTCTTTGATCTATCAAAAAATTATAGGTTAAATTTCTACGGCCATCGACATGTTTTTTGCCATGGGCAACAAACTGTTGCACGTTGACACTGTCATAGGTGTAGATTTTGGGATCAAAAATTGTTGATATGAAATCGTACAGATTTTTTCTTGCTTCGCAAATACGATACGTAGTACACGTGGGAGTCGAATACGCCTGATTGTTATCTATTGCCAAATATATGTCTGGCCACAGAAATTCCGGAATAGGTGGTAGGTCGATGTATTCAAAATTTGGCATAGGACTATTTATTTTTATAATATTGAACTCTGACTGATTAGATCATTCTTTGCCGGTCAATTTGACTCGATCGGAGCATCCCAGAGTGTGTGCCACTGTTTGCATTACCTGTTGCTTTGCTGTTATACTCATCCCCTATAATTTTAAAAATGGCAGGAATATCCTGCAGGCATCAAATTCCCACCAACGACCGCTGATGCCTGAACCAAAATCATAATTGCCCGGACAGTGATGATGATTGTTATGCCACCCTTCACCCCAGGTCAGATATCCGGTCAAGATGTTGTTGTAGGTTCTGTCTTGAGTTTCAAAATTTCTGTAGCCAATGCCGCTGCGTATGTGTCCCACTGTGTTGGTAATGTTGGCATGAAAAAATGATATGCCGGTTACTAGAAAAAATCCAGTGAATGCCAGGCGCCAATCCACTACACACACTATCAAAGGAACCAGCCACATGATCTTCAATTGGTTTCTATGAAACCATACATGATTGGGTTTTCGTAAAAGATCAACCGCGTACCTGATGTTGATCATCATGTTGTTCTGGGTGATTTGAAAATACCAGCCAACAAAAGCATGAAAAAATCCGTGTGCTACCGGGCTGTGGATGTCTCTTTTGGTATCACAGTGTGAATGATGGTATCCTCTATGCAGTGCGGTCCACATGATGCTGGACCCCTGACCCGAAAACACAGCAAAGAATAATATGATGTTTTCTTTCCAGGCTGGCAGGTGATGTGTTCTATGACTGAACACTCTATGATACCCTACTTCGGCACCTAGTCCGCATACCAACATCCACATAATCAGAGTGGCACAAAGATAATGCGCAGCAATTATACCTATGGCCAACATGTAGACAGCACTTCCGGCCAACACAAGCACAGGTATCCAAACAAACCATATGGCTTTGGAAATATTTTTAAACATTTGATATCTCCTGTTGTTGATAAATTCGTCGAGTGTTGCCGCCGACTAGGCTGACAATTTCGTTGTCTTCAACATCGCGTAGCACTGTGAGTCCCGGATGTATTACTGCATTTTTTCCAATTCGCATGTTGCCACCGATCTTCATGAGTCGTACACCAACACCCACATAGGTATTTTCTCCAATTTCTGTATTTCCTCCAACAAAGCATCCGTGTTGAATTGTTACATTTTTGCCTAGCCTGGACCCATGAGAAATTTGAGTGGCTCCATGTATAAAACAGTGATCTCCAAACTCTGTATTTGAGTGTATGTCCACAAAGTGTGCTACACAAACACCCTGCCCAAACTTTGCTGTTTTACTGATACGACTTACCTGGCTCACCATCAAATTTGCACAGGTCAATTGGTGTTGATCTACTAAATCTATAAACTTGATTCTTTTTCCTACATTGCGTGCTACCGAGGGTACCGGATTAACACCTATAAAAAAATCATACTGTTGTTTCAATTGTTCAAAATCACAGGCAGATTCAGATGCTATAATCGGTAACCCATACATATCTGCGGTGTTGCCGTAATAGTCACTATCAATTATACCACGAACTTCAAATCCGCCTATTTCAAAATGTTCTATTAGATCTGGAAGGATTTGACCGCATCCAAGAAAAATTAATGGTTTTGACATTTGTTGTTCTTTCAAAATTAAAATTTAATTGACCAAAGATATGATATATTACACCAGATTCTAGACTAGTGCCAGGTCGATATATTCAACGTAAACTATTTACTTTTATGATAGTCACAATAATTCAAGTTCTACTGCTGATTGATACTCGAGCTCAATGCTGATAAAGATTGTGCCATCGGGCTGTGTCGGCTCGTACCTTGGAATCGAGCGCACGATAGTCTGTTGCCCAGGGCAACAGCATCTGATGCATCTGATAAAATTCGCGTGCTTCCGCAGAATCAAATATCTTGGTCATTTTTTTGTACCAATGGTCTCGTATATCGCTAGCGGTCCCGGGTGGCAGGTACATGGCATAAAAACCAGTATAATCAAAATCCTGGCCTAGTTTTTTTAGACTGGGTATTTTGACAGCATCGTTGTTGTTATGGTATTCTTCAGTCAAGGCCAGGGGCACAACATTGTTGCTCACAATTTGTTCATACACACTGGCGTAGGTCACTAATGCTATGTCTAGGGTGTTGCTGAGAAGATTCTGTACCACAGGAGTATCACCATTGTAGGGCACATAGGTCACATCCATGCGACCGAGAATCGCCTTGGCAATTGCGGTGTTAGTAGCACTGGAACTGCCCGCTGCGATTGGTCGAGAACGAGCCTGTTGTTCCAGCTGTGCCCAGGATGTGATTCCGCTTTTTTTACTGGCCACTACCGCATAAACAAGTTCGGCAGTATACATCATGGGTGTCAACGAGTCCACTGTGGTTCTCAGCTCTGGATTTTCCAATGGTTTGAATACCATCGGTCCGCTTCCAGTCAACAACAACACAGTGCCATCGGCTGGAGATCTGGCGAATTCTTTGACAGCCATTTGGCCACCGGCCGAAGGCATATTTAACACCATCACAGTATCGCCTTGACTGTTCAATTGTTGTTGCACGAACCTGGCCACAAGGTCCCCAGCGCCTCCGGCCGGGTACGACACCATGATGCGCAAGGACTCAGCCGAGCAGGTGACCGATAAAAAAATTGACATCAGTAAAATTATCTTTTTCATATTTGTTGATCCAGTTCATTGAGTGATTTGGATTTTATTTATTGAGGTACCCGTACCAATAAATATTTGTACAACACACTACAGAATTGGCACATGTCCAACATATATTATCAAGTAAGGAATCAGACATTTTTCAACAAATTCCTAGCAGCCAGCCACGCATCCAAACATGATCTGCAGATAAGATTCAATCTTTACGATGAAGCATTTGACCAATGTGACTGGAGCCAAGAGCCAGAAACCACGTGGGACCAACTGTTAGATATCCGGGCTCTGCAGATCGCAACCATGAAAAAACCCATAGTGTTTTTCTTCAGTGGCGGCACTGACAGCTATACCATGTACCAGGTTTTTAAAAGAAACAACATATTCATCGATTTGGTCTACATCAGACTGCACGAATATGAATCACACGAACAACAACCGGTGCTGGAACTGTTGCACAACGGAGGATTTCACAGCGATACCAAAATCGTGTACAGACACGAGTCTGAATTCCTGACCAACGATTCAACATACAGCAACGAAAACTGGATCTGGGAAAAACCCATGCGATACCAATGGGGACTCGCCAACGCTGGTGATGCTCCTAGCCTGGCACACGTGGAAAAAATCCTGGATACTAGCGATTTTGTAGCCGTGATAGGACTGGAAAAACCTCGACTGCATTTTGATCACACTGGTGTCTATTCGTACCAGGATGACGAAAATTTTTGTAGACCCATGGGCGAGCCGCGATTGGTGTGTTTTTATCTAGATCCTGCTTTGCCAGAACTGCATGTCAAACAAAGCTACATGTTGCTGAACTATGTGAAAAGCCTTCGCCCGCAAGCGACTCGACCCGAACAGCTGGCCGATTACAATCAGGTTCACAATGCCACTCGGTTCAGCTGGTTTGACTACAGCATCCACGGTTGTGGAAGATTTGGTGACCTCAATTCCAGTCACCATGCGCATCAAGGAAATTTCACATCGGTACTTACGCTGTCTGACACCGGAAGATTTGAAAAATATTTCCATCACGGTCGATTTCGGCAATGGTTCGAAGATGGTTTCAACGATCGAGTGGTAAAAAATTATCTTGCTGGCATCAACAGCGTGGTCACTGACAGTGCCGGCAAGTATCTGTTACAGGATCCAAACAATTTTTTCAGCATACGACAGTTTAGATCAAAACACTATCGCCTCACATTCTAGTGAAATTTTGATAAATAACAATATCAGTTACCAGGAGACTTGAAATGCCATATCAAATAACAACAGTAAGTCATACTGCTGAAATGCAGTTTGATTCCAACGGAAATCTTGCTCCTGGTGCAGTCTATCTGGCAGATCTATCTGCTGCTGGACTCAGCTTTGTTCAGCCCAACAGTATAACAAACAACAATGATGGTACTACAACCACGATTAGACATTTTGATGATTTCGTCCTGGCCCTAGCCTGGGAAAAGGTTATCCAGGCTCGAACAGCAACCATCTCAACCAAACTTGTTGTAGTTCAATAGTAGATCAAACAAACGGTCTACGATCAAATTCGCGAATGGCCTGATGTGTCAACGCCCGGGCAGTGCGTATGGCCCGAAATGCGCGACTGAGTTTTTCCTGCTTGCTGATCTGCCCACTCAAGGTACGGCTCAACTGTGAGGCTGTCTGGGTTTTTTTAGGTGCTGGTTTACTCATGTCGGTTTCCTTGATGTTGTATTGTAACTAATACAGTATACAGTATTACAGTCGCACTGTCAATGCACACAAGATATTTGACTCTGTTTTTGGCGATATAAATATCGCTTCATAGACTCTGAGAGTTGCCGTGAAATACATAATGATCGTGTACATGCCCGGGCATGCTGGAAATTTCCTGTCACGACTATTCGGCCTGAGTACCGAGACCATACCGCAGATGCCCAAGACCACCGTGGAACATTTGTTGCGTCAGAAGCTGGCTATTCCACCGGATCTTGATCGTGTTGCACTGTATCGATTTGATCAGGCTGCCCAATTTTCCAGCTGGCAACAGTACCATCGTGCTTGGTCGGATTTTTATCAGGCCGATCAACTACAGGAACTCAATCGGGTGTCGGGCGAGATCTACAACACTGTGATACATGCCATACATCCGCACGAGTTTGTTAAAAATCTATACCAGATCAACACTCGAATTGATCTGGCCGGTGCCAAGTTTGCCAAACAAGATCCACAGCCCTGGTCACATGGAATATATCATGTACAGTTGCGCATGCATGATGACTGGGTCGCACAACAACAGGAACAGTTGGGATTCCAATGGCGCGATCGGGAGGCTCAACAATTCGATCACATCGCACAGCACTGTAGCGATCGATGCATCGATCTAGATCGCATGCTGATCAACCAATCAGAATTCTTGGCCGAATATCGAGACCTGTGTGAATCTATGTCAATAACGGCCAATCCAGACCAGGCCTTGATGCTGTATGCAAACTGGCGTTCCATCAGATATCCGATCTAGCATGTTAAAAATCATAAGCCGACCTCCCAACGATGAGTTTACTCTGTACCTGTTTCAAGAACTGGTCACTAAAGGTCCCGGGCGCGATTGTGAATCCTACTACATGTGGGGTACACCTCCTGAGCGGTTGGAATCTTTTTTTGAAAATACGCTATTCCAATCCTCCACTGTGATCATTGGCATCAAGGACCTGCTGGATCTGTGGAAAGGATACAGCCATTGGCAACACACTCAGCAAGCCGGGGTGGATCTGATTGTACGGTGTGTGCGACGATACCCTGACACCATGTTTGTGATTTTTACCAGTCTGGAGAATCTTTATCTGGAGTTACAGGAACCCAATGTGCAGATCATACCCTGGGGCGGAGACTGGGTCAATCAATTGATCGAATATCGACGACTAGAACCAGTAGCAGACAAAAATTTTGCCAGCACCAAGACATTTATCAGCCTCAATCGCAACGTGCGAGATCATAGAGTGGTGTTGTTGAGCTATCTATTTGGACAGGATCTGGATCAACATGGCCTGATCACGTTCCTGGGAATCGGTGTACAGGAACAGCCGGAATCGGAAAATTTCCGAGAACGTATCCAATGGGAATTTGACAGCCACAATCAGCATGTTGAGCCGATCATGCAACGCGGCTATGAACGATTTTATTCCAATCAGTCACTGGTTGTGGACGATTATCGCATCTACGCACCCAACAACTCCAACGACAATTTCTCCAATTTCAATCGTCAACTGAGACACAAGTACCGAGACAGTTTTGTGGAAATCATATGCGAAAGCAGTTTTGTCACTCCAGCATTCATGTTGACTGAAAAAACGCATCACAGTTTTTACGCATTCAATTTTCCTATCTTGATAGCCGGTGCCGGAGCTGTGGCACACCTGAGAGAGATTGGGTTTGACATGTTTGATGACATCATTGATCACAGTTATGATTCAACAACTAATCCGGTAGATAGAATCACACAGGCCATTGATCTAAATCGAGCTATCCTGACTCAGCCGGATCTGGCCAAGGCATTGTGGCAGGCCAACCAGGACCGATTCTGGCACAATCTAGACGTGGCCAGATCCGGCATGTACTCTTGGTACAAACAACGCACCTTGCGGCTGATCGATCAGATCCGTTGGCAATAATGATAAAAGTTTTTGGTTGATCGCTGTCAACTTGTTCGGTCTCAAAGGCGTTATATTAGTATAACCAGGAGATTGTTATGAGCATGCAACACAGTTTGACCAAGTTCAATCAACGCAGGATGGCAAGAGGCATGCAACCTGTTACTTTGCAAGAATGGCGTCGGGTATATCGATTGTTTGCACACTAGCACGCTCATAGTAGCAACGCTCGCTGTCTGAGTGAGTCAACACAAATGCCAATCGTTCCAGCACTCGTGCGCTGGCCGGATTGCGTCGCAGGGTATCGGCCCTGATCGTACCAGGATACTGATCCAGCACCTGCTGAACAGCCCGAGTGGCCAGTCCTGATCCGCGATAATCTACCCCCAACCAATAACCAATCACATGGTAGTGACCGTGGTCCTGCAACTCGACTGCGCCGGCCACACAGCCGTCTATCCGGATCACAGATATGTGCAAGGCCGACATGGCCAGTATGGCTTCATAATGCAGGCTGAATTGATCCAGGGTGGCCTGGGCCAACCAGCCCAATTCTTCCAAGTGGTCTCGAGATCGAACCACTGTTTGATGCAGTTCTTCGATGTCGGAAGTTTGCAAAGTTGCTGTAGAGAACATGACATACTTATTTGCACAGTTAAACAGCAAGTTAAAATACCAGGCATTCCAGTTAAATACTAACAGGAGTCAATACATGCACAACATCAACAAACTACTGATATTGCTGGTTTTGGTCAGCGATGCCGTCGCGGCGCCGTTGCCAGATTTCACATTCAAAAGCCCCAGTTTCAACGGTTCGGGCTATGGTACATATCAGCTGACCATAGAAAACGAACAGTATACTAGACAACAGGCTGTGCTAAGTGCGCTACAATCAGCACAACAACAGGCGATAGCCACAGCGGCCAGTAATCCCATCAACCAATTTTTGACCAATTTGGAATCAAGAATCTACGCACAGATCAGTCAAAACTTGGCCACTGCCATGTTTGCCAACAACAACTGTAGCGCAGGACAACCCTGCGGCGGAACCATGAATTTCCAAGGCAATACCATACGCTGGAGCAAAGATCCAACCAATCCCAATCAGATACTGCTACAGGTAACTGACAATGTGGGCAACATAACCACTATAACTGTGCCCTTAGGCAGTTTTACAATGACCAACTGACATGAAAATACTATTATCCTTGGTGCTTGCGGCTATATTATCTGGTTGTGCTACCACGCAGAAAATGGGTGTTGAGCACAAGCCTGAACTGGTGCCAACCAAACTACAACGAGAATTTGATTCTGTGCCTTTGCCGGCTGGCCCCAAGCTCAGCGTGGCTGTGTATCAGTTTACCGACAAAACTGGACAACGTAAACCCACTCCAGGTATTGCCAGCTTCAGTACCGCGGTCACACAAGGTGCTGATGTGTTCTTGATCAAGGCCTTACAGGATGTGGGACACGGCCAATGGTTTGATGTGGTCGAACGCAACAACCTAGACGCCTTGACCAAAGAACGCTTGATCATCAAACAGATGCGCGAAGCCTACGAAGGCAAAGAAGCCAAACCTCTCATGCCCATGCTGTTTGCTGGCATCATATTCGAAGGCGGTATCATTGGTTATGACAGCAGTGTAGAATCGGGTGGCACAGGATATAACTTCTTGGGCATAGGTCCTAGTACACAATACAGTAAAGATGTGGTGACCATAAGCCTCAGGGCCATAGCAGTCAACACTGGCAAGATAGTGGCTGCGGTCACAGTAACCAAGATCATCTACAGTACTGCGGACAGTTTTGCTGTGTTAAAAAGCATCGAACCCGGTGGCAACATTGTAAGCAAGGTGTTTGATGGCACCACCGGAGCTGTCAGTGCCACAGCCGGCATATTCCAATTTGAAACTGGATTGACCATAAATGAACCCGGTACCTTGGCAGTGAAAACAGCAGTGGAAGCCGCAGTGGTCGAAATCATACGCGAAGGTGAGCGCAAAGGAGTATGGGATTATCGCAAACCTGAACAACCACGAGTGCAGATCACGCCGCCGGCTACTGTGGCGGAAACAGTCCCAGCGGCTGAGCCAACACGAGCTGTGGAAGTTGCAGAACCAAAAAAAGAAAAAATTGAGATTGCCAAGTTGGACAAAATGTATTTTGTAAAAAATACTCGAGTGTACACAACAAAATCCAATCTCGATGGGCCTGTGTATGGCCCGTATGTGGTAGTTTTGGCCAACCAAGTGGCAACAGTGACCAAAACGCAATTCAAAGATGTGGTACAAATACAAACCGATTCAGGAGTCAAGGGATTTGTAAAACAAGATAGATTGAAAAATCTACAGACAGCGAACGATTAGGAGTCGCAAAAAGGCCAAAAGAGCCAAAAGGAAAACGCAATGAAAACAAGACTAGCCAAACTAATAATAACAATGCTAGCGATAACGGGTATAGCAGGAGCAGCCGATAACAGCATCTACATAGACCAAACCGGTGACAATTCCACGATCAATATAACCCAATCAGGTTATGGTAACGTGGTACGAGGTATACAACCCCTGCCCAATGCCAACGATAACACTGTGAATGCCCGAATATACGGCAGCAACAATCAATTGGCCATTACCCAGACTGGTAGCAACAATCGACTGGATCTGGGCGTACAGACCATGACCGGCAACGGCGGAGCAGGCAACCCCACTGTGACTTATACCGTGACAGGTGACAATGCCAAAGCCAAAATTGACAGCAACAACGAAGGTACCGGCATCAGTGAAAGCAATTCGATCGCAGTAAATCAGACCGGTAACAATTCTGGATTGAATGCTCGGGTCCTGGGCGGTGAAAACTCCTTGAGTATAAACACCGGAGGCGGCGACGGCAATGGGGTCAATTCATTTGTCAACGGTGGTAATAACTCCCAAAATATCAGTTTGTTGGGTGGTGGCAACAACGTGGCCACAGTATTACAAGGTGTAGCCAGTCCAGTCAATAACAGCAGTGTGGGCATTAACTTGGTTGGTGCCAGCAACGTGTTCAGCATAACACAAGATGGTGGCACTGCGGGCAATCAGGTCACTGTGGGCGGATACACAGGTGGGTCAGCCATGACCGGCAGTGGTAATTCAATCACTGTGTCACAATACGGCAGCGCCGACAACACGGCCAATTTGGGTATTACCGGCAGTAACAATACCATAACAGCCAATCAAGCTGCTGGTGCTGCTTCCAACAATGTGCTCAATCTCAAAATGAATGGTAGTGGCAACACTGTGGGCGTTTCACAAGGCACAGGCACAGCCCCGCCACCTTCTACCGTTGGTCTGCGTTGATGAAAATATTGTTGTTTCTCAGTTTGTGTTTCGTGTCAGTGAATCTCTGGGCTGGTATTGGTACTATAACCGAACAGGCCAACAATCCAGCATCGATACAAAGACAAAAGACCACATTGTCTGGCACCAAAGGAACAGCAGTAGAAATGGAAGATGCTGTAAAAACCGGACAGGGCAAAGTGGGCATTACCTTTGCTGACGATACTAGAGTACAAGTGAACGAAAATAGCCGATTGGTCATTGACGACTTTGTGTATGATCCAAAAAAACCCACCGCAGGCAAACTGGCACTCAACATGGCGTCGGGCACGGTGCGGTATGCGTCAGGGGCCATTGCTCATGACAATCCCAGCAAGGTTTCTATCAATACACCCACCGCCACTATCGCTGTTCGTGGAACTGATTTTACTACCACTGTGGATGAACTGGGTTCTAGCACAGTGATATTGTTGCCCAGTTGTCCGGCTGGTTATGCTGATATAGAACGTGACTGCAAAATTGGCATAATTGATGTGATCACTGATGCCGGACAAGTCACACTGGATCAGGCCTTTCAAGCCACAAGAGTGGACAGTCGTGGCACGCCACCAACTCGACCGGTCATTGTGCGACTGACTGCTGACAGCATCAGCAATCTGTTGATCCTGAGTCCGCCGCCTGAGATTCGTCGAGCAGTATCGGACCAACGAGAAATGAATCGAGTCAATGCTCTTAGCCAGGATTTTCTCAAAGAAGCCGATCTCAGCAACGTGTTGACTGAACAACAACGAACCATATTTGCCAATAGGCTCAACCAAAACTTTTTGGATCAGGACTTTTTACAAAATATTTTGACCTTGATCAACGAACAATTGGCGGCTGAACTCAATCTACTCAACAGCACCACGTCAGGACTGTTGCCAGACTATAAAGCACTGTCAGGGGTCAAGGTAGCTGTGGACGATTTGACTGTGACTCTAAGTCGTGATGACGGTAGCAACATGTCCAGCGCCACATTCAGCAAATACAGCAATGCCACACTGTATCAAACACAAGGTTCCATCACGATAAAAAATCGCGTCAACACCGGCGGTACCACGGTGGTAACTTTGAAGCAGAATTGATATGAAACAGTTATTGTTACTGGTCATGCTGTTCTCCAGCGTTGTATCAGCTGATCCACAAACAGATTCGGCTCAGGCCAGATTGAACTATATCACAAACAACAGCATCTATATAGATCAAGTTGGTGACTCAAACAACATCAGAATTCAACAAAACAGTGGTCAAGCCGGCATAGCTGGAGTGGGTGCCAACAGTATGCCCATACAAGGCGATGGCAATTACGTAAAGATAATCCAGGGCGACCCATTGGGGTCAGGACAGCACCTGGCAGAAGGTGCCGTCTATGGCAGTTATAACACTGTGATAGCCAAACAAGGTGTCGCCCTGGATGGGCAAACGTCTGGCCTAGATGCCGGCGGACACTATATCATGTTCACGGTAACCGGCACTGGCAATCAGATCTCCAGTGAACAGACCAATACCGGTTCAGCCAACATGAGCTATGTGGCCACCACAGTCAACGGCAACTATAACACACAGACCTTTAGTCAGACCGGCAACGGAGCCAAACAGATCACGGCCAACACACAGGGCAATCAAAACAGTCTCACTGCCACACAGACTGGGAGCCAACAGAATCTGGCAGTGAATTTTCTGGGCAACAACAACAGTGCCAGCGTGTTACAAACCGGATCAGCCAATAATGCCAATATCAGCATAGTCAATGCTGGTGGCCCAGGATCGGTCAATCTTATTCAAACAGGTGGACAAAACTATTCGGTCAGTACTGTTTGTGTACAAGCAGGCGGTTGCGGACCTATAACTGTGCGCCAAGGCAATTGATTCGATATAAATATCCGTATGAAAAAAATCTTTTTGGCTTTGATTGCCAGTTTTGCAGTACAGGCTGTGGCACATGATCTTGTGGTGAATCTTGGTGGCACTGTGGATCTTTCCAACACCACGATCAACAGCGCAGTGTCTTATATCAACAAAGATCTGCGTGCAAGCCCGTACAGTCAGTACATAGATATTGATAACATATACAAATCCAGCGCCAGCAGTGGAGTCACACAAAACCTGTTTGATGTGTATGCCAAGGTCAATTACGAATTGGGCGACGGTAAAAATTATTTACAAACAGCTGGACGATATCAATATGACGAATTTGGCACCTATAAAAATCTAGTGGTATTTGGTGTTGGTCATGGTTATCGTGTGTTGCGTACCGACACAGTCAAGCTCAGCGCCGAAACCAGCATAGCACAGGCCGAAAGTGTTGAGTTGAACCAAACAGTGTTTCGTGAAAGTGTATGGGCCAGTTATCAAATCAACAACAAAAGCACCGTTTCAGAAAAGTACCTGATTGAATCCGGTGGCACATTCCAATATCAAAAAAATGTCATGTCATTGAGATATCAATTGACCGATGATGTTGCTGTCAGCATCAGCAACACCTGGATCAAGGACAGCATCAACAACAAGTTGACCAATGCCACTGTGTTCGGGCTAGGAATGAAGTTCTAAGATGAGAGCCGAAGAATTCGTTACGGAAATAGAACGGGCAGAACCTGGTCTCTATACAGGTGGCAATAAAGAATTGCCTTTCACTGTGGATACAAAAAACATGCGTCGCATACGTCCCTTGCCAGGCGGAAGTAGATTTGGTTACTATATTGTTGATGGAACTGTGATCTATATCGTTGATCCCGAGCGACCCCAAGAACAACGTGAACGACCCAACGACATCATAGTGGCCAAGTTGCACTTGGAACGGGCTGATGGGGGACTGGCCCAAGCAATCCCCAATCTGTACCAAGTAGAAACTATCACAGTAGACGAACGATATCGCAGACAAGGACTGGCACGAAGTCTATACGGCATTGCCTTGACTGTATTGCGTTATACACTCATGGCCGGCAGCATACAGACCGCAGGTGGTAGGAGAATGTGGCAAATGTTGAACACCATACCCGGAGTGGAAATGTTTGGTGTGGTAGATGACTATATCATCGATGACAAAATTGCACAGGCCATCCTAAAACGCGGTGGCCGAGTTATACATCAGGCTCCCAGCGAAGAAATCCCAGGTGAAACAGATAGTGTGTACGCATTTCCTATACGTGCTGGCAGCAATGAGATAGTCAGCCAAATAAGAGGGTTGAGAGTCTATGACGACATGGACGATAATGGCGTATCTTTGATCGCTAAATGGACTGGTCGATGAGAACAAATGAAAAAAATCCTACTTAGCCCCTGGACAGCCTTGGTCACATTGGCCATAGTTGTGGGCATAAGAACAGCAGATCCTGTGTTTGTTGAAAGTGTGCGACTAAGATACTTTGATACCTTGATCGCCAACAAGACGCCCACAGTCAACAACATCTACACTGTCGACATCGACGAAGCCGCACTGGACCAACTCGGGCAATGGCCATTGCCGCGTGCGGAATATGCCAAAATCATACAAGATTTATATGCAAGACACGCAGGTCTAGTTGTGCTGGATGTGCTCATGCCGGAACCTGACCGTACTGGAGGCGACAATCGACTGGGACATGCACTGAAAAAATATCCGGTAGTGTTGCCAGATTTCCCTGCTGACCACAGCAAGAACATTGCACACCCGCCGGGCTCGGCCGTGATTGGCTCCAACAACCTGGACATGATGATCACATATCCGGGCCTGATTGCCAATATTCCTGCCATAGAAAATTCAGCGGCTGGTGTGGGCATCGTGAACACCTTGCCAGAAATAGACGGAGTAAATCGTCGTGTGCCATTGGTGGTACAAGTTGACGGGCGGCTGTATCCCGGGCTGTCTCTGGAAGCTCTGCGTGTTGCCAGTGGCAACAGCACATTCCAGGTGCGAATGAACGAGCTGGGTGTGGAGAAACTGCGACTGCCGGGCGATATTGGAATTGTTGCCACAGACAACTTGGGACGCATCTGGATAGACTGGAGTCAACACAGTAAATCGGCAAAGTTGACCGATTTACCCCGAGATTTTGGTGGTGCAGTTGTGATAGTGGGACCCACGGCTGCTGGCATTGCCAATCCGGTACCAACCAGTATTGGTGCGGTGTGGCCACATGATCTACAGGCCCGAATCATGGCCACCATGATCAATCACGTGGTCATACAACGACCCGGCTGGGCCGATACGGCAGAAATTATACTAATAATAGTGCTTGGATTAGTGCTTGTATTCTTCGCTAACTGGCGTAAAAAGTAATAAATATTATTATGAAAACATTTCGCGATTATATCAATCTAATAGAATCTGCTAATCAAAGTTTAGAAGAAAACTGGATCAATCACGATGCCCCGGAGATGTTAGCAAGGCACCTTGCTGAGTTGTATTACAACGGAATCAGTCCTGCTGATGAGTTTAAAATGGCCGCACATATCTATCAACAAGTTATTAACGGCGAAATGTCGATTGAGCAACTCAAGCAACACATTGCCAGACTTGAAAAAGAAAAGCGTAATAAATAAAAGTGCGAGTCGCGATGCTATCAACATCCACCCGCTCTATGATTGTAAAGGAATCACAGCAAATGTATTTACGCTATTATGTCTATGCCTACATAAGAAAGTCAGACCATACACCTTACTACATCGGTAAAGGTAAAGACGCAAGAGCTTGGTCTAAAGCTCATTCCGTCAAAGTCCCAAAAGATAAATCTAAAATAATTTTTATTGAAACTAAACTAACCGAAGTCGGTGCCTTGGCCATTGAGCGCCGATTAATACGTTGGTGGGGCCGTAAAGATCTAGGCACTGGTATATTACACAATAGAACAGATGGCGGCGAAGGAGCAACTGGCAGAGTATGGACAACAGAACAGCGTAAGAAAAATAGTCTATCACATACTGGTGTTGCTAAATCTGAAAATCATCGTATAAAATTAAAAGCCGCAAAGCAAGGCAAAAAACACAATCAATACGGCACCAGGCAATCCGAAGAATGCAAAGAAAAGAATAGACAAGCCCATCTCGGAGAGAATAATAGTTTTTACGGAAAAAAACACACAGATGAATCTAAACAAAAAATAAGAGATAAAATAACAGGTATAAAACGAGAAAAGTTGGTATGCCCACATTGCGGCATGGTATGTGCTAAAAATATATACGTCCAATATCACGGAGACAAATGTAAGCACAAATGAATAAACATTTATCCTATATTGTTCCAATCTTATTAGTTGTCTTACTCTACTTTGGTGGGCAATACGCTTACACGCATTATGCGTTCCTAATTGATGTTACTATTCCTATCGTAGCAGTAGTTCTAGTAGGCCTACATATCAATATTGTTAGATTTATTACAGAGTTAAATCAAAAATTAGCAATCAAACGACAGTTCGGCAGTTATGTCAATCCCACCATTGTGGAACGCTTGCAGAAAAATCCTGAATTGATCAAACTCGGTGGCGAACGTCGAGAGCTCAGTATAGTCATGACTGACCTGCGTGGGTTTACTGCGCTAGGCGAAAGTTTTGGCGACGATGTAGAAGGCCTGACCAAGATCATGAATGACTACATGACAGCGTTGAGTGTTCCTGTGTTGGCCAATGATGGTACACTGATCAAGTTCATTGGTGACGCCAGCCTACATGTACATGGTGCGCCATTGGATGATGACAAGCATGCCCAAACTGCTGTGCGCACTGCACTGGAAATGATCCGGGCCATTGAAGATTTCAATGTGGGCTTGATTGCCAGTGGGCGTCCTCCAGTGGGCATGGGTGCAGGTGTCAACACCGGCGAGACCTTGATAGGCAATATCGGTGCCAAAACCAAATTTGGCTACGATGTGTTGGGAGATTCAGTAAGCACAGCAGCACGCCTGGAAGGACAAACCAAGAGCTATGGTGTGCTGTTGATCATTGGTCCAAGAACAGCCGATCTGGTCAAAGATTCATTTGCAGTGATTAAACTGGATAACATCGCGGTCAAAGGCAAAACTGTTGGGCTGGATATCTATACCGTGGGCCAAACTGCGACCCACAAACATGAAGAATACATGAAAGAATATCTAAGTGGCAACTGGAATCGAGCACTTGAGTGGGCTAGAGAATTGTGTACAGATCCAACCGTGGACATACAGGAATATTACAAAAAGATGATCGAGCGGATGGAACAAGGGGTACCAGACAACTGGAACGGCACCTATCATGCCACAAGCAAATGATCAGTCGCTACCGCCGGCTGCTTCTTGATCTTGTACAGTGGCGTTGATGCGCTTTTCGGCTGATACTCGTTCATGTTCAATGCTTTTGCCACGAAGATGCAGAACCGTATTGACCTTTTGATTCAGTCGGATCAGGTCGTTGTCCAACATGCGTATACGGTCAATCAGTGCGATCAACACGGTGTTGGCATCTGATATGACCGGCTTGACTTCGGTAGTTGCCCACCGCCAGACATAGTGTATGACATAGCCCATGCCCACGGCCATGATGATAGGGAATCCGTACTTGTTTACCAGTTCTACTAGGTTTCCCATCACGTGTAGCCTCTTGTGAATCGTTCAACAGGATCAATCTTTTTGATCATCCGGATCCCAGTGACCAAACAGGTTTCAAGACGGAATAGATCACCTTCTTTCCACCCCAATGCAACTGTGTCCAACTCGTTGTCCAATTTCAAATAATTGGGATATAGATCCCATTCATAATCGTAGTATTTCATCAGTCTCTGCGACAATCAGTTTTTCCGTCAGCTCTGGCAATTCTGTCAAGATCGGGTTTAAGACCGAGGGCAGAACTTACTAATGTATCCACTCTTAAGACTTCATGATTCATGGTCTTGACTCGGTTGTCCAAGGCCGTGATGATGCCGGCCATGCTCTTGATACTGCTGAGCACTCCGGCCAACAACAGTTTGATGGTCAAAAAAACAAAATATCCACCGGCCAATGCTGCTGCAACAGGAAAACCAAGATCGCCAATGATCTTGAGAACATCATTCATACTTGCTCCTTGTCTCTTACAAGATTTATTGCCAGTATTTATTCACTATCAATCAAGACTTGATGCAAATAAAAAAAAGGGCCCGAAGGCCCTTTTGGTGGTTTCTGTTACGAGGTATTTCCTACCCTATGCAGTGATTAAACTGCAAATGATGTGGCTCGTACTGTACGTGCAGAGAACTTGATGTTCTTGCCAGAAACAGCGACTTCGCCTGTATTTGCGTTTGCATTTACGAGTTTTGCTTGATTTACAGTCATCGCCTACTGTGTTGCCTCTTTCGCTATCTCACCATGTCGAAACCGGTCGGACCCACCTAATAGACCTACAACTAACCAGAACCAAAGATTTACTGCGGCTACAATACCCCAAAAATAAATCCAATGTTCAAACATACAAGTCCCTTAGGTGGATCCGGGGAGAATCGAACTCCCGTCCACAGTGCCTTTGCTACGAAGGAATTACAACAATACTTTGCTACTGCTAGACAGTTTGCACCACGATTGATAAAGGTGGTGGATCAAATGTGTTCATGAATGTGACCCAGGCCGCGGCTGCATCCTGGGTTTCCCAGATAATAACAGCACAATCGCTAAGTGGAAAAATTGGATCTAGGGTGGGTTGCAATGCAGGAATACTCAACGCCGGCCCCGTGCCCGTTGTTTGAGCCAACTGACAACTAGCCAGCTGATTTTGCATAAAGTCCTCTTCGAGAGATGACAATTTCCTGCCCATGTTCATATTTGTGATAATAGTCATATCAATTCCTTAAATGATTTGTACTTGAGCCAGCACTGGTGGAGGACTAGCTTCATTGACGAAGGCTATCCAGGCATTGGCTGAATCGGCGGTGTCCCATATTATGATTACTGTTTGTCCATCGACACTAGTAGCCACGGCTGGAAAATTTCCTTGTTCTGCAGATGCGTATACATGGTTCTCGGCTGCAGCAATGGTTAGACGATTCATAACGTTGTTCAGTTCGACGGCAGTCATATCTCTGCCCAGGTTGACATGTGTGATAATAGTCATTGTGACTCCTTTTGATATATTTACTTACTCTAAAAATCCAAAATCTTTTTATAACATTATTTATGGTGGGCCTCCCGTGATTCGAACACGGCACCCAACGATTATGAGTCGTTTGCTCTAACCTAATGAGCTAGAGGCCCAAGTGTTTATTATATAGCATATTTCAGCAACTGTCAAGCCATCGTTTGAGATCACCGTACAAAACCACCATCATGGCTTCCTTGCTGCCAAAAAATATGATTTTTTTTGGTATGCCGCGTGTGGTACTGATATAGTAGGGCATCTGTATTTTGCGGTCCAGATCCAGCATCATGCGCTGATCAAACATGGCCGGATCTGAAATAGTGTATTCGTAGGATTCGATATCCAGCACTTCACTGAACACTCGGTATCCAGGGCCGGTCAGGCGCATACCACCAGTGTTGCGTATATTAAACCACCATTGTGTCCGAGCCTGGGCCACAGTGATACGATCCTGCTCGGGCAACTCAGACACTAATTTTTTAGTAAGTTGCAGACGGTCACGCATGATCAGAATCTTGATAAAAATTCTTCAGGATCGACGCCAGAATTGGGCAAGATCCATTGCGGATAGTCCAGGCAGGCTCTGGGAAAGTAATCGGTCATGTTGACTATTTCGTACTGGAATTCGCTGTCACGATTCCAGCTTTTCTTTTCAGCGATACTTTTTTCTACATCGAGATTGAGGACCAGATCAGCAGTATTTTCTTCTTGGTGCACTGTATTGCGTGCCTTGTCGGTCAGCCAAACCCGGTCGCCCAGGTAGCTGAAATGCCAACCGCCGTGACGCACAGTTACTACCTGATCCTGGGTCAACATACCTGTACGGCCTCGATAATCAATTTGTGCTGGAAGATTATACAGGTTAGATCGTTGATAGCGAAGTGCTTGTACACTGAACTGTCTGATCCAGCTGGCCCTGGCAGCCATGCTCCAAATGTCAAACGGGCCCGGTATTGGAGATGCACGCACATAATTAAATTTAAAATTGCACAGGGGCATATGGAAACCAAACACCGTGGCTTGGTCTTGAGTTCTTGTATAGTCAACACTGCTGGGTCTCACAATCTCATCCACATCGCTGTAGATCACAATGTCATCGTCGTTGGCATCGGCCAGCCCGGCAATGATGGCATCCCGCTGTAGATCCGCATTGTTCCAGTAATTGCGATCGGCCAAACTGGTATATTTGACATGACGGATCTTGTCCAACCATGGTGCGAATCTTTGTTTGTGCTGTTCAAAGATATAGGGCTTGGCATGATTGGTCAGGGTAAGATCACTTTCACACAGCACAAACACATCCACATGATCGTACAAGGTACGCAGGCGTAGCTCTAGCAGATCCAGTTCGTTGTAAAATATAAAGGTGTCGTAAACACGCATGGTGTCAAGGAAAAACTCGGTCGCCTTGCTTGAGAACCACCACTGTGAACTTGTCGGTCTTGAACTGTGAGTTCAATTTTTTGGCCAGGTTGATGGCATGTCCGGGATTGCTGAATGATACTTTTTTGTATTTGGGTCCCGGGTATTGCACCAAAAGATTGCTGGTTTTGAGGTTGATGGGCTTGCTGTCATAAAACACAGCCCATACTCCTTCGCTGCCTAACACCTGTTCGGTCTTGTAGGTGTTACGATTGGTTATTTCAGCTAGTACGATTGGCTTGGGTCGGCTCATGATCAAGTATTTATGGCGGTAATATACCCAGTTTAATAACTGCCGCCGTCCATGCGCACGGTGATCACTTCGTCTACTGGTTGAGCAACAGCTGACTGCAATTCCTGCATGTGCAACAACAGTCGAGACAGATCGGCTACCAAGGCTTGTGCTTCGTCGGCTGTCATCACAAGTGTATTTCTACCGCCCTGCAGGCCCTGTACACGATCAATAAATCTTTCTATGTGCAAACTCATCTGTGCACCTCATTCAGGTATGGATCCAGCCAGGGCGGTTCCCAGCCCTCAGGCTTGAGTATTTTGCCATCCTCTCTTTTGATCACAGCACCGGTGTTGACGTCGATCTTGTCAAAATTGCTGCGCATGACTTCGTTCCAGGCACCTTCGGCATCGGCTCCCATGCTGTGTATGGCACCAATAGTGACCACCAAGATATCAATCAAGGCATCCAGATCGGTTACCGGATGCTGGCTATCCTCCAGCTCTTGTACTTCTTCACGTATGAGATCCAGATACAAGGCATACTGATCTCTATTTTCTATGCCGACAGTTTGTCCGCAGGCCTGCATGAAACTGGCCTGCTGTTGGAATGGGCTAGACATTGGCAATCTCCTGTGTGTTGTGATATGGACCGTGATAGGTATAGCGTTGCAACACGATCAGCTTGGGATCTTGTACAGTACGCCATTTACGACCTTTCTTGACCTGATACCAACCGGCTGCGAACCAGCTACGGCTTTTGGCTGTCTTGGTAAACAGCGGTAACGCATGCGGCACGTCCCAGACCGGATTGTGTACACGACTGGCTGTGGGATACCCGTGTACTAATCGATCAGTACATGTTGCCACCGGTGCACGAGCAGGACTGGATTCAAATCTAATACCAACATCACGTTCCAACATGCTGATGGTTTTGTACTGTGTGATTTGATTGTTGATACGGATTTGGTATCCGCCAGCACAGGCTTCTACGTTGCCAATTTTTTTATCGTCTCGTTGCAGGATCCAAAATTCGTTATCAATTACTGGTTTTGCTATCAGCATCATACCCTTTCTTTTTGCACATCTGTTGTACTTTTACCGGCACGTCTGGGTGCCATCCGCCTATCAACTGTCTGCAATCGTAACGCATGGTGATCATGGGTGATTCCATGGCATTCATGAACCACAAAAATATTATGCCAGTGCCCAAGGTCGCTACACACAAGGTGACATACACTTTCATGTCAACACTCCTTGATAGGTGGCGTTTAACCAGCGTCCAAACTGTTCGGCTGTTTCGCTACATTTGTTGAGTTCATACTTGCCACAGAACTGCATGAATCTCACTCCCACCTGCCCTATATCTTTGTGACTGATCTGCTCACGTATGGCAGTGTCAATTGTTAGTTTAACATCCGCGGGCTGAGCAGTCAAGTCAATCAAGGTCCTGTTGCGCTCGTAGTCATCTAATACTCTATGCTCTACACCATCTGGATCTGTCCAGCGTTGTAGCATCATGTTGTTCCAGCTGTAACCTTGTTTTGTTCGGTCCTCGTACGCCTCCGCCAAGCCGACCTTGTTCTTGGTACCTTTGGTCCTAACTCCCGGAAACGCAGAAAAAACATTATCAGTCGGGTCGCCTCGCATGCACTTCTCAAAAAGAAGCCACCCTGGGTCCGGTATCTTTTTAGGTTCCTTAGTTTTCTTGTCGAGGACCGGTTTACCTTTCGCATCAAATATTCCTTCGATCGTGATCAATTCATCGCTAATGCCATTATACTGTTTTACATTTGTGGCCAACAGTTGAACAAAGTCAGTGTCACTGCTTATAATCACATGGTCGTCAGCAGGATGTAACGCAATCCATCTTGCTATGATGTCGTCGCCTTCTGCTGTGGCGCACCGTATGACGCTGCAATTGGTTCGTTCTGTCAGATACTGGGTCAAGCTGTCATAGGTCTCCCAGAACATGGCATCTTCTTCTTGTTCTTTTTCTGTGAGTGCCGCCCGGGCCACGGCTCGATTGGCCTTGTAGGGTCGATAGTGGTCTTTGCGCCAGCTGCGCCCTTCTAGAGCAAATACCACGTGATCAGCCGAAAATCGCTGTGCTACCTTGTTGGCGGCCATGAGTGTGATATGCAGGGCGAATCCGATCTTTTCCCAGGTATCCGCTGCTCTGAAAGCACCGTGTCTGGCACGGAAAAACATGTTTGCTGTGTCAATCAGCACATACCGCATATTACCACCTAAACGTATTTGTTGGAGATAATATATTGTAACATAAAACGATGGAAAAAGCTATGGCCATTTTTGCCAAAATGATATGAATTGGGTGCTACTGTTTCGATTCCGGCTGATTCCAGGATCGCATTGTAGGTCAGGGCAGGATCGTATGGTCCGATGTAACTGGAGCCCCAATCCTTTCGATCGGTGATGGCACCAAAATTGGTATTGCCGTTTACAAATATGTGACGTATGTTTTGTGCATCCAGTTCTTGATGGAACTGCCAAATTTCATCATGTGCCTGTAGAGTTTTTTGATTCCAGTCCACATTGATCACAAACTGTCGATAATCTTCCTGTAGTTCTGCTGGCACACGATCTATGCCCGATGCGTTGACTTGATAATACACATTGTCGTACAACCACTCTTCTCTTTCCCAGGTGCTCCACTGTATGATCACCAAGAGGTCGTGCGTGGTATTGGCACGTTCGGCCAACCAGGCTCGTGTGGTACGGATTATACGAGTATTGCTGCTGGCACTTTCGGCATCAAGATACAACGAGGCATTTAGACTCTTGCTCAACTGCTTGGCCCAGGTCACTGCCTGATTGTCCGGATGTGGTCTACGACCTAGATAAAAATATTGGCTATCGTCCTGAGCAAAAGCATGGCGATTCACAGCTTCGGCTCCGGCTGCGTGGCTGTCGCCATTTACATAAAGTATCATTCTTGATAGGCTGGGTTAGGGAATTCTAGTTCAAACACGTGATATGTGGAATTGTCTGTTTTATTTTTGAGGAGTTCTACGGTGCGATATTGCTCGGCTTCGTCAAGAGATTTAAAAATACCACTTCCATACGACGCTGTGCCCAACGTTGTGCCCAATATGGACACCGGCGATATGTATATACCACCATCGATTGTCAGTTTGGTCAATTGATAGACCTTTATGGTTTTTGGCGGTCGTAGGCCTTGCATCAACTGACCTCACTACGACCATCGCCGATATCTTTGCTGCGAATGATCCTGTTGCCATTCATGGCCTGTTCTTGTTCCCAAGTTTCGAGTACCACATTACGACATACATTTTGGAAATAACGATCAATGATTTCACTGTCAGTATCGGTCTTTTTCATCATGTAGCCATGTCTGACCAAGTCAGCTATCATTTTTTCGTTCCAATCAAACTCAAAAGAACCGGCATGGATATTTTCAGGATCTATGTCTACACTTACAATTTTAAAGTAAGGTTCACCACGCTCAGTGGCCAGCTCTTTGGCAGTTTTTTCCGGAGCCTTGGGAGCTTTGGGCGCCCGAGGCTTGGGATCCTCGGTTATCTTGATCACAGCGGGTTTCCGACGGAAACGATCAAATATGCTCATATTATTGAGGCCTAGTATTGCCGTAATGTACCACAGTAAACACTGTGCTGGTCTGTGGTAATTTTCTCCACGGATCCACGATTATGCTGCCAGGTTTGATTTCACAGTAGGGCTGTGTGTCCTGTTGGTCACCAGTGTATTCGTAAGTGATTTTTCTGTTGTGAGCCCAAAGGAACACAGCAGGTGTGCTGACTGTGTCTACCACGTCGGTTGGGTCGTCGCTGAGTGGATCCACATAAACCACGGTGTGACCGGCTTGTTTGACATAGTGCCCGACCAGAGTCGAGTACGAACCGATACAGTATTCCACATCAGGCTTGTAGGCCTTGCCGTGTATCACGATAGGCAATCCGCTGGCAACAGCTTGATCGACCAAGAACAGGGCCAGATTGCGTGCTTGTAATTCTCTAGCATGCATCACAGTATCGAACAGATCGTAACCGATGTCGTATTCTTGGGCCAACCAACGCAGAGCGATATTGTCTCTGGGATGGCAAGCGCCAGCATCGCCCATGCCTGCTGTCATGTATTTGGGTCCCATGATACGCATGGTGCTGCGTGCTAGAGCATTGGTCACAACATCTACGTTGATGTTGCCAATTTTTAACGCAAAGTCCTGGATCATGTTGACCAAGCCAACCTTGGCCGAAATAAATGTGTTGTAGAAGATCTTGATGGCTTCGCATTCGTCCCAGGTTCCGATTTCGTATCTGGGATCGTTCTGCATGATGGTCTTGTACAAGGCAATCAAGTCACCGGCGATGCCGGAAATTTCACCGTCTTCGGTACCGATAATGACCATTTCAGGATTGGCCATGTCCCATTTGACCGAACCCATGGCGATCAGGTATGGATTGTACACAAACTGATGAACCGGATCCAGCAAGGTAATAAATTTTCTGCGGGTGGTTCCTGGCAACACAGTGCTGATCAAGACCACTTTTTTGCTGACACCATTGGCATATTGATTTACCTTGTTGATGGCATCAATTACAGCGTCATGACCAAAGTCCTTGGGCTCCATGTGGCTGCTGGGTACCGAGCCATCGTAGCCTTCCGCATGCGGAGTGGGCACAGCAATAAAGATCCATTCGCTCGCCTCAACCAATTCGGCCATGTCACATACTCGTACAGTGTCGCTGGTTCTGGGCACAATATCATAGCCACGTACTTCGTGTTTTTCTGCCATGACTTCGGCACAATCTAGTCCCAGTTTTCCAATTCCTACAAATCCAATTTTTGCCATGATGATCCTTTGAGTTGTCGTGTATGTAATTTATCGTGATTGATCGCCACACTAGATTTTTTTGTAAACCGGAATTGGGTTCATTTTGTGTAGACTACGAGCACGTATTTGACGATATTTTTCAACGTTTTTTAACTGCTCGAGATTGTCAATAGGCAATTCATTGTTGTCCTGTCGCATGGCCATTTCTAGCTCGGCATAGGTAAGACCTCCCAACTGATCCGAATCGGTCCTGCCATCGTCCCACAGGCCATCTGTGGGTGGTGCATCGATGATGTCTTGCAACACACCCAGTTCGCGGCCCATCTGCCATACTTCGGTCTTGTAACAGTCGGCGATGGGACTGATGTCCACGCCACCGTCGCCGTATTTGGTATAGAAACCCACACCAAAATCCTCAACCCGGTTGCCGGTTCCTACTACCAGGCCCTGCGTGCTTTGAGCAATCTGATACAGGGTCACCATTCTCAATCGGCTACGGCTATTGGCCATGCCCAACAAGTTGTTGTACTGATTCATCTTGGTCTCGAATGTGTCAAACACCGGAGTCACATCAATGATCTCGTGTCGCACATTGTCGAATGTCTGGGTCAACCAGGCACCTTGTTGCATACTGAGATCGTGCAGTTCGGGCCGTTGGCGTATGGGCATGCTGACAGCGATGGTATTTAGGCCAGTCCTGGCGCACAAGGCGCTGACCACGGCCGAATCAATACCGCCTGATATGCCCACTACCAAGGTCCTCATGCCAGCTGTGTCAGCATAGTTTTTAATCCAGGCTGTTATGTTGTCTTGCAAATTCATTGTTTCAATCTCCATATCAAGTGTTCTACATTGTTGTGCCAATGTATTTCATGCTGTATTTCATCCATTGGATGAAATATTATTTCATCCATCCCAACCCGGGTAGCGATTCCGCGATAGGCCCATTCTAAAAATATACGGCGTCCGGATATCGAACAACGTCTAGGCCACAGCACAAATTTCAGTTGCCAGACTGGTGCTTGGTCAAAATAATCAACGGGTAACAAGAATATCAAGTGCCCCATTCGTTTTTAAAAAGCGGCACTTGAAGTCGGTCACTGTAGCGCCACCCACGTTTCATGGCCGCCACGGCCACATTCTTGTTGTTCAAAGTGTATACGCTTTCAACACCACCCACTGGCATGATATACACCGGACCCACAAAATCTGCCTGTTGGAAGCAGTCATATGCACGTTCAGCATCCAGGATGTCCTCCTCGGTGGCCACCACAAACTTTAGATAGCAGGTTCCATACTGCTGATAGGTTCTGACAATTTCTGGTCGGATGGCATCTTCCCAACTTTCACCACTGGCTGGCAACTTGGCACTGATGCTGAACGTGATTTCGCGATCACCGTTGGCCTGTGCCCACTGCCACAGATATTTGCCAAATTCTTCTTGTATGGGTTGGGTTCCGTTGGTCTCAAAAGTGATTTCTTTTAATCGAGCCATGGCCGGGTGATCCAACAAATCCATGTAGGCACGTTGCCAACCCAGCAAAGGTTCCCCGCCTGTGATTACCAGGTGCTCGTCTCGCCACTCACCATGTGGCAAGATCTCCATGATACGAGCCACGATGGCATCGGTCTCCAGCATGGGACTGAGATGTTTGAATCTAGGATCCCAACTGGCATAGCTGTCACAGCCGGTACTTACCAACGGCAATTCTTCGTACTTGGCATAGTGATCGGCATTGATCCAATTGGCCGCTTGGCTCAATTCACCTCTGGGCATGCCAAATCCAGCACACTTGAAATTGCATCCAAATGTTCTCAAAAACACACTGGGCACACCCATGTACCTGCCTTCGCCTTGTATGCTGTAAAACAATTCTGCTATTTTGATTTTGCTCATTTGGCCCACCAATTCTCCCAAGGGAATTCAATCCAAGAA
>Ga0208617_1000054_pt1 | contig 47861 bp, 39 predicted proteins | sample CryBogCBE06Nov07_FD_184581 | JGI IMG/M metagenome (GOLD analysis project Ga0208617, IMG submission 184581) | Freshwater microbial communities from Crystal Bog, Wisconsin, USA - CBE06Nov07 (SPAdes) (version 2) | ecosystem: Environmental > Aquatic > Freshwater > Lake | place: Crystal Bog...
CTGGGCTCGATTCACGGTCAATACCGACTTCGCCTACTGGCTTGCCATTCTTCTTAAACACTTTGCGTTGTTGGTCTGCATGACCTTCTGCGACACCTTCGGTCTTTTCATAATCTTCTGGTTCAGCGGGTGGTTCACCGTGTATGGCAGTATCTGTGTCCACGTCAACCACTTCAAGTCCCTGTTTGGCAAAATGATCCTGGATACGTTTGATTTCGTAATCAAATTCATCGCTGCCTACTGGTACACGACGCTGGGTTCCGTCGGCAAAATGCACAGTCCACACATGATGCTGGTGGTCACTCATGCTTTCATCGATGTCGCCGCCATCGCTATCACCGCCTAGATCGGCTGGAGTAGCCGCCGCTGGGTGCATGGTAGCATCTGTGTTGACATTGAGTTTTTCCAAGGCCTCTCGCACATCTGGATCATCGCTGAGTTCCTGCATGCGGTCCAGAACCAACTGGCGGCAATCGCTGTCAGGGTGCTGATCGGCCAACTCACTCAGTCGATCAAACAACTGATCATCGCCCAGGATGTCATACAGTTGCTCAGTGGCATCTGTAGCATCGGCACCAACCGGTTGTTCCTGGCTCATAAAATCTATCAGCTGTTGCTGTTTTTCTGGAGTGTCCGGCAGGCTCCAGGTTCCTTCTACCAGGCGGTTGGCCCAGGCTTCAAATATCGTGGCTTCTTTCATAGCTTGTCCTTGTTGTTGTATCTTTGCCAGTAACGGCAGTGCTTGTTCAATCCTGGTGTCCAGAGTCTGTTTTACAAACAGTTGCTTGAGACTTTCCACTACCACATCTTGCTCAGTGATGCTGGCCGGATTCCATGATTCAAAATAGTCTGCGTATCCGCGTCCGGTAGCCAGACGTTTGAGATTGGTTTTGAGACTGTGTTTGTACCCGTGAGCTTCGGTCACCAGTTGCGCAGTATCGCCTTCCATCAAGGCATCGCCGGCCACGCTGCGTTCAAATCTGCTCAAAATATTGATCTCTTGGATCATGTTGGCTATGTGTTGACCTCTTGTATCGTAGGGTCTGCCACCCTGGCGCACATGTTCCAGCATGGCCTTGCCACCGCCTAGATTCACAAATGGCAATTTGTAACGTTCACCTTCTGCTGTTTCAATGAACAGGCTCTCCACATATCTGTGTCTGGCTTCGTCGGGTCCAAGGTCTCTTTTGTGACGTATCATGAGTCTGGCTTCGGTGGCCACACCGTTCCAGCTCATGTTCTTGCGACCTTGCCAGCTTTCAAAAAGTCCTTCCCGGATGGCAGCTTGCCCTTGCAGGCTGTGTCTCAGTTGATTGATGTTGAGCGGTCTGAATCCGTTGAAATTGGTACGTGTGGCAAAATGTCTCAGCTGCTCCATGAATGCAAACCACTCGTTTTTGTCTTCGCGATCTTCCATGGTCTTGCCTAGGTTGTCGCCAAAGTACAGTTCAAGATCATGATCGTCGGTCAACAAGATCACAGCAGTACCGTAGTTTTTGCCGCGACTGGAGCTCCAGTCAAACACAAACATGTTGGCTTCGCCCACATTCTGTGCACCTGTTTTGGGATCTACGGGTACCTTGCCAGTGGCGCTGTCCAGGGCCTGGAAGTTGTCATAGTCCCGGGTGGCCAGCAAATCGTAGAGTTTTTTTCCAATAGTTTCTTTTGCCATGATTTATTATTTATCGTAATGTGGCCACAAATGGCATTGGTGGAATCAGGTTGTCGCTGAAATCTCTCAACTGACGGTCCATTTCAGGATGATAGTTTTGTAGCTGTTGCATCATTCGTACAGCCAGCAAGGTGGCCATGACCAAGTCGTCGCTTTCACCAATTTTGGCCGCATAGCTCATCTTGGCTGCCACAAAGGTTTTGAGTTCGCTGATCAAAGGCCTGCTGCGTATCTTCATCTTGCCGGTTTCGATCAAGGTCTTGAGTTTGGAGCAGGCAGCTATCTTGCTCTTGTGTGTGGTATTGAACCCTTTTCTATACGTGCGGCCAGCAGCTCCGCTTTCGCTTAAAAAATAGCCCTTGATGTTTTCTTCACCGTACTGTTGCAAGCTGACCAAGGCTGCTTCACCTATGCTGTTGTTTTCCACGCTGTAGTAGATGTTTTCAGGATTTTTTACTGTTTCGTTGATATGGGCGCAGATCGATGCCAGCAGTTGTATCTGTTCAGGTATGGCTGTCCGGTTGTGTTTCCACTCGCCTATCTGCTCGGTGGTATTGGCTTCAAATATCTGTATGGCCGCATTGTCGCCACCGGTGCCCAGACTGGGATCCAGACTCACAGTGTAGATACGTCCCGGTTTGGGTGTCTGATACCATCGCACTTGTCCTATGGTCGCGACCGGATCAATTCCGGTCATGTCTACCAGTTTGGCTGGTGCTATCAAGGTCTCTTCGTAGATCAAGAATTCGCAACCCATTTCGCGCCGGAAACGATCGTCTCCCAGCTGGGCTCGCTGTTCTGAGGCCCAACGTTCATCTCTATCTGGATGTTCGTTCCAGTAGCTTCTATAAGCTCTAAATCCATTGATGCCGATCTCGGTAGGATTGCCGTAGCTGTCTTCACATCGATTGGCTCCTTTCCAGATCAAGGCAAATTGATCTTCGTCTGAGTTGGGGGTGCTGGTAATGATGGCTTTACCACCAGTGGCCAAGGTAGGGCTGATCGAAGTCCAGAACTCGCGTGCTATGGTGGGACGCACGAATGCAAACTCGTCACAGTACAGGAGTGTGATACTCATACCACGACCGGTATTTTCTGTTGTAGTGGTCGATACTATCCTTGACCCGTTTTCAAAGTCCAGGTTGCCCTTGTTGTAGCTGGTCACACCGGCACGGATATGATCCGGACACAGCTCATAGGCATAACGTATTCTCTGCATGATCTCTTGGCTACCAGTGTACTTGTGTGCAGCAATCAAGATGGTGCTGTCTGGGCGAAACATGGCCATCCATAGCAAATAACCGGCAGCACTGGTACTTTTACCAGTCTGTCTAGGCATCATGCTGATGCTGTATCTGTAGTTGTGATAGGTGTCAATCAGGCGTTTTTGATAGTCGAACGCCCGATACAGCATCTTGCCCTTGGTTGGATGCTGGATATGGAAAAAATTATCCATGAAGTAGTGCGGACCTGTGACTGGATCCATACAGGCCACAAATTCTGACAGCTGGATTTCGGTGTAGGTCTGGCGCCGATGTGGCGCCTTGACTAGATTGGCTTCGTCGGCCATGGTGTTAAATCACTGTAGTTGATGTTTCGCATACAGTAATTATGTTGATGCCAATCACTTGCCCAAATTAAATTGCATGCCAGTGGCCTGCTCGATCGCAGTCATGGTAGTCTGGTATTTTGGCAAGTCGGCCACAGGCAGTGCTGTGTTGGGCATCATGTAGGCCATTACCTGACCAGATTTTTTATCAACGATGATCTTGTACAAGGCATCAGGAACACCCACACCGTTGCCAATGACCTTGTGACCCGGATTGTAGATGCCACCCGATATGATGTAGAAGTCACCACCTTTGAGTGCCCAATCACGTTCCCAGGTTTCCAGCTGTTTCCAGATACCACGATTGTTGTTGGCCACTTGCGGAACCATGTTTGACAAGAAAAAACTTTCACTCATGACAGCGTCATTTACAGTGTTGTTGCCAGCTGGTGCCATGTGTCCTCGATCGTAGATATTGCCGGCAGTGGCATAGTCGGCCAATTGTGCTTGGCACGTGGCTGTCACAGCTGGATCGGGTCTGAAATTGTCTTTGCGTTTGGCTGGGCCGGTAATGACTGCCGGTGTAAGGTGTTCAAATACTGCAACCGGTGCTTTGACATCACAACGATGTATCACAGCATAGTTGGTCTTGCACAATTCCTGATCACCCGGATGTGCTTGATATTTGGGGGTACCGTTCACGGTAAACTGTGGACATTGTGTGGCGATTTGTGCCTGTGCCGAGATGGACATCAATGCCAATACGGCTGTAAATAAAAACTTTTTCATGTGATACTCCTTGGTTGATTGTGTGATATTCATGGATCAATAACCGCCAAATCCTTTGACTGGGCTGATTTTGTGTACATCTGTTGGTTCAATACTGCGATGGTCTGATATCACATGATGATGATCTGAACCCAGCGTTTTCATGGCGCCGACTATCATGTTGTCTTCTTCTTTGGTATAAGGATGTGCTGTGTTATATTTTTCTACCCAGCTGTTGGGATCCATTTGTTCTTTTGGTATGGCATTTTTTGTTTTGCCGTCGTGCATGGCCAATGCCATCATCATGCGATTCATATGATTGGTACGATCATATCCGCCTCGATCACGAATTCTGCGTGCAGTTGGCATCACTGATGAATGATCAGGATTCAACTTGCCTTCTTTTTCTTCGATTATAAACTCGCGGGCTCGCATGATCAGTGTCCTGCGGTAGCTGATGTTGCTGTACCTGTTTCTCTGGCAGTAAATCCCGAACCAGTGATAGTGAGATAGTTGCCGGAACCCACATACACTGTCTGTTTGCTGTTGGCTGCCACCTGTACAGCTGAACTATACAAGTTGCCAGGAGCTCCCATGGTCAGCGTGTATGGGCCTGTGCTGTCGCTGGTAGCGTTGGCACTCATGGTAAGACTTTGTCCGTTGACCACACTGACCACGGTAGTGGTATTGGCCACACCGGTTCCGGTAACAAAGGTAGCATTGACCATGCCGGCTGCAGCTTGACCGGTCAACATGACATTGCTTCCATTGGTCACAGAACCAGTTAATCCCACACGCTTGTTGCCGGCTTGTACCACATATACATTGTAACTGACCGCTGTTTCGGTCACTATTTCACATTTGTCTGTGTACCAGACAGCATTTGCGACCGAAGTGTAGACATTTGCTTGACTCATTTTGTTTTCCTTTTAATTACCATGCACGACACGACCAATAACGGGCTTTTAGTCGTGATCCGGGGTTCTCGCAATGGTGTCTTGCTCTAAAACTTTTTCTATGTGCAGGACTGCTTTTTTTGATTCGCATGTTGGGATCACCAAAGTTTACTTTTTTGATGTTGCCGGTTGAGGGATCTCTCACATACACTTTTGATTTTTTTACATCGCCCTTCATGGGCTTGCCAAGCGGTACTTCGCGGCCGTGATATTTGGCCTCGTCCATTTCGTCTTCCTCTTCACCAACCAAGGTACCGTAGCCCATGGTTTCAAGAACGATTTCTTCATCGGTTTCATGATCGCTCAACATGCCACGCGATTCTAGCATTGTGACAATTTCTGTCGTGGCTGCCAACAATACATCACCCGATTCTGATTCTAACACATAGGATTCTACTAGACTGCCATCAGCCAATTCTATTCCAAAGTCGTCACCAGCTGCTGGTGTCAGCATCCAAGATTCTGATTCAGCAAGATAGTCTCGTAGATTTTTCATTGGCCTTTGTAATTCTTCCATGTTTTAAAAAGAGTGCGCTCAAGTTCGACATTTTCATCCATGCTGGTCTGACGCTGTCTGTTGCGGTTAAGAACTGGTATAGTGGTCTGACCACTGCTCTTGGCACCGTTTAGGCCACCTGAGTGATTTCGCATGTGTGGATCATGTCCGTCCATGGTCTCGGTGTTGGTTGGCCAATCGGGTTGATTCTCGTCTACCTGCTCGGCACAGCCGCATGGTGCACTTCCGCAAGTTGCACAGGCCGCTTCAGGTTCATGATGCATGCCGGCCAGTTTTAACAACTGGGCCAACTTGTCAGCTTCCTCACCGTCAGCACTGACTGTGATGTTGTTACGCATCTGTCCACTTTCGTCTTGTCCCATGTTTACGCTGACGTTCATGCCTTCTGCCAGCATGTTGCTCAACTTGTTTTCGTAACTTTCAGCGATGGCACCTTCGTACACACCCTTGCCAAATGCCATACCCTTGCTGGCTTTGGGAGCTGCTGTAGCCGTGGCCACACTGCCCGAGGTAGTGGTTTCGTCAACTTCTTTTTTCTTGCCCTTGACCTGTTTGGCTGCCTGTTTCATTGGCTCAGTCTTGTTGCCATCGTTGTCTAGATCTAAAAAGTCTGGTTTGCCGTTTTCTTTGACTTTTGTTGGAAGGCCTTTTTCTTTGGTGCTTGCAAACTTGTGTAGTTCTCCGGCTGGCATCTGGGCCATGGCTTTTGATGCTCCGCGCAATTCTTTTTTAGGTATCTCGCCTTTTTGTGCGGCATGTGCTATGCCAGCAGCCCTACGTTGCTTGACACTGACTGCTTTTTCGGCAATACGGATTCCTTCTTGGCCGGTTTCGTGTTCGGCGCCACGTTCGTGTTGTGACAACATATAATCCGAGATACTGGTCATCATGCCCTTGATCTGGCCCACTTTTTCAATGATCCAGGTTGGTAGATTTTCACTGTCTCTCAAGTGCTTTTCTAGTTCTTGGGCATGACGGATCACGGTGTGCATGTCGCCTTTGACTTCGTCGCCTTCTTGGTCGTATTCGCCTTGACTGGTAATAGGAATTTCCATTTCTTTAACTGGGCGACCTTGTTTGTATTTGTAGCTTTTGGCTGTCACACGCTCAGGACCTTTGGCAGGACCTTTTGGACGGCCTTTTTTCTTGGGTTGATCGCTCTTGACTTCTTCTTCGTCATCTTCTCGGTGACGGCGAGTGTACACGGTACCGGTACTGACTTTTTTCTTGTCAAAGTTGCCAGTGCCTTCTCGGTCGGTTTTGCTTTTTTTCATGTGCTCAGGATCAAACGCTGTACCTTTGCTGCGTGATTCTTTTTCTTCGTCCATGGGTTCTTCTTTGCCTGTGACGAATGCCTTGATGCCTTTGGCAACATTCTTGAGCGGATGCTCTCGATTGTGTGACTTGACATTTTGCATACCAGCAACTTGATTGAGTTCGCCTCGGCCCACTTTGTGACGAGGTTGTTTTATCTGGTGTTCGGTGTCGGGCTCGTTACCTGCACCTTCCTCCATGCCAGTCGGATCAGCTTCGACCACTTTGTATTTTTTTCCATCGACTTCAAATTCGCTTTTATGATCTTTTTTGGCATTGGCCAATGCGCCGCTGAAGGCATTGCCTTCTTCCATGTCAGCTTCGTCCATCTTGTCATAGCGATCGCGGATCTTGTCCATTTTGGCTTTGCCTGCATGTTCACGACCGGCCTTTTGCAGGGCCTGCATGCCTTCGGGGCCATATTTCTTTTTACCAAGATAACCTTGTAAGGCACTTTCTTCCATGCCGTCTTCTTCCAGCTGGCTGGCTTTTTTCATCTTTTGGAATTGAGCACCAGCCACACGTTCGCCGGCCGCTTTGCTACCATATTCTTTGCCGGCTTTCTTGGCCAAAGCCTTGAAACCGGTGGTGGCATTGTTGTGTTTGCCCATGTCGCGTTCGTTCACGGCGCCTTCGGTCAGATCCTGTTGTTTGGCCAGATCAGCCATCTTTTTGTTTAGATTGTAGAAAAAATTATCCATGTTTATCCTCTTGGTTTACTGCCGGTGGGCGGTTTTGGTGGCAACTTGATCGTGGTCATTGGACTCTTGTTGCCCATGGGCAGATCATTGGTTGTCTTGGCGGCTGGTGTTGGTCCACCGGCCACGGTGTATTCGCTTCTGTACGCATTTTTTAACACAGCATGATTGTTGTATTCGGTACTGTAGTCTTTGTACAAGGCCTTTTGCTGTTTGTCGGGTGCAGGAAAATCTGTATCTGCGAGAAGATCCTGGTTTTGCTCTTGGATCTTGCGAGTTTCCTCATCCATGCTGTCCTCGTAGGGTGTGGTCAACATTCTGATTCTGTTGGGATCAAACATCAACAGTTGCGCAATCTGTTTGATCTGCGGCTCTACAGCCGGATACCGGAACTCCACATCCATGTGTGTGACTCGATCGTTTTCAATTTCTGGAAAGTCGTTCAGGCGTGCCTGTACTGGTGTGGTCTTGGCTGTTGACATTTTTACAACGTCGAACTGCTTGAGTTTTTCACCCAGGTCCTTGACGAATCCGGTTGGTACATCGCCGGCTATCTTGATTCGATAGTTATAGGTTCGTTCGGACTCGGCCAGATAATCGTGGAATTTTTTCATAATTTTTCCTTATATGATATTTATCAAGATTGATTTTTTTGATCTCGAGTGGCAATCAAGCGTTCCAGCAGATCATTGCGACTCATCAAATGTCCTTCGGCTGTGGGTATATCGTCGGTCTCGGGAGCATCTCTATCCAGTTTGAGTTTCTTCAACTGTAGATCAATCATCTTTAATCGTTTGTTCAGCTTGGTAGTTTTGGCGGTGAGTGCGTGCCCCAGCATGGTACCAGCCACAGCAAACAGTTCGGCTGCGAATCTGGATTCTATGTTCATGCCCAGATCACTGAGATCCTGGTAGCTTTGTTTGGCCAAGTCGGCCAATTCATCCAGTTCTCGATCCAAGGTATCAAGATCTTGTATGCCCGGCAAGGCCGCATCAATTTTGTCTATGTTGGTGTCAATGGCCACAATAGTTTCACGAGTTTGTTCCACAGTGAGTATTGGTTCATCAGTTTCCGAGACAGGGTCGAGTCGATCGAACTGAAATAATTCTTCTAATTTCTTTGTCATACCCTATTTACCGCGGCCGGGCTTGCCTTGTCTAAAGATATCTGTTTCGGTAATGACTCTGAATGTGAGTCCGTTGCGCTTGCACCAGGTTGAAGCTGCAGCCCATTTGCAATGATTGATTGCCACTTGGGCACGATCTCGCTGACTTTGGTTTTCCAACAAACGACTTTGGCTGGTAGGTTTGATTTCAATCAGTTCAGCACGGGTGGTATTGTTGGGTCCACGATAGGTCACAATAAAATCCGGAACATAGGTGGTCATTTTGCCTGTAAGCGGATGTTGGTAGGGTATGCGAACTGGTTCGCTGGCCCATTGCAATATATTGTTGTTGTTGTCGCAGAAATTCATGAAAGCCCATTCCCAGCTACTTCTCCAAGTTGGCTCTCCTTTTCCTACATATTTTTGAGAATTTGTAACTACAAATTTTCCTCTAGAGAAATTGGGCATGGTACATTTCCTATAATATATCAATACGTAATGAACATTTTCTACTTTTCTGACTAAGTCAGCTACGGATGTTGTGTGCCACGTAAAAATTGGGCTGTGTGTTGACATTGATCCCCAACAGAGTGCTAGTGCTGCGAGTGGCGTTGAGAAAGTAGGACAGACTCAGCGTCAGATCTGGTCCGGTCTGGCCGCGTATTTCTTGCAATAAGGTCATGACTGGTGTACCACTGAGTTCTGCTGTTCTAAACAGACTCACAGTAAAGTTTCCTGCAGCTTCACCGGTGCCAAACTGACTGACAAAATAACTATTGACTGCATCGTATTCGTCAACAGAGACTGAACTTTGGTAAGCATAAAATTGATCAAAGATTTGTACTGTGGCATCTTTGTTGGGATTAGCGTAGTTTACAGAACCCATGATTTATAATCCCAGTTGTGATTGTATAGTGGCGCCCGAAGTATTTACTCTAGGAGGATTTAGAAACAGTTGACCGTTGCCAGTGGCAGTGGCCTGTCGCATGTTGCCAGCAAAACCCTGTTGTATCACACTGGTAGCTACTCCCTGCACTTCTGCACCAGCTATCTGTCCTAGGTTGACATTTTTAAACGTGTTGTAGGCCGTGCCGGCTGTTTGTACAGCACCAATAATATTTTGTAATCCACCCTGTCCCGATGCCAGGGCTTCAAGATCCTGGGTTACCCCCGATACTGCATCAATGATACCGCCTTGTCCAAACACTGTGGCAGTACCACCTGGTCTTGACAGCTTGCTCTTGGTTGTATCGTAGTGGGCTGGATCAGCAAATCCTGGCACACTGGTGCTGGGTTGTGCGCCGCCGATGGCTCCGCTGTTGTACTTGACTGATTCGTAACTGATAGTCAGGGTATGACTCATGGTGCCAGCACCTTGGCTATAATCATACTGATCACTTTTCCAGTTGGTGATGACAGGATTGATCAAGATATAGCTGGCAAATCGTTTTTGTGCCAGACCGTATATGGTGATATCGTTGAAAAATCTAGGCTTTCCGTTGTTGTTTCCTGAGGCATTGCCTGCGCTACTGTCAGTATAGCTTTCGCCTATAAATCCCCAATCGGTATTTTGTCTATTGGTATAAGTGTCGGAGGTATTGTACCCAAATCCATTTTGCAAGGTTTGAGACCGGCCTAGACTGCCACTGGTGTTGGGCACGTTGTTGTAACCGTAGGTGGGATCTTTGTAGTAGTAGGTGTAGTAGTTGTACCAGAGATTCCTGATAAGATCGCTTTGATCATCATGCAAAGTGATAGTGACCGGTTGATAGTTGATCTTGGTCTGTACTATTCTTTTGCGATTGTATTGATTCAGGGTTTCGGCTGAAATTTCAAAGCTGGGTAAATCGGCTGTCTTGACCATGAGCCCCACACTGGCTATGTCATTGTTTGCAAAAGCCGTGCGCAGGGCCGGAATTTCGCCCGAGTTGATATTGAAAAAGCAGTGGAATAGATACTTGGTTCTTGGAGTCAGTTCATAGTTGTTGCTTCTAAAAGTTCTAGAAGCATGACTATAATCTTTTAATTGATCGGTACCAAAGAATCCTTGTAAGATGTTCTCGCCAAACGAGCTAAGGTTCATGGCGGTCTATCAGTTATTGTGCAGTACCAACACCAGTGACCACATCACCCAATGTACGACCAATTGCTTGTCCTACACCAGGACCTGTTCCGCCAACACCTTGTACAGCATTGTCGAAGCGGATGGTCAATGCAATCTGCATGGCTTCGTTTGTGCCATAATTCATATCACCGTAGTTGACACCTTGTAGATAGCAACCAAGTATGGACCAGGTCTCTAACGCGATTGGAGCATTGGTACCATTGCCGCCGTCTAGCACTTCAAACACTGTGGTAAACTTGTAGTCAATACCCGAACTGGCACTACTCATTTCAGCAAAATCCAACTGTTTCTGTAGTTGTTCGCCAACCAGTCGAGTCACATTACCAGCAGCATCATCACGTATGTTGCAAGTGATGTCCTGCCAGCTGTATTTGCCAGCCAACTTGATAGTACTGTTGTAGATAGGAAGATCAATATTTTCAAAAGTCACGTTGGGACGAGTGAAATCCACCACCTGTTTGGTCAGCTCTGTTACTGGGCTTGATACTCCAAAATTCTGGAAGCTGACTCTGAAGCGATACTTCAGTTTGGGCATCAACAGGCCTTGCGATGGACTGCTCTGATCGCTGGCCAGTGGTACGGTCATTTTGGTTAATGATGATGTAGCCATTTTTCTCTATCTCCTAATGTACTTTTATTTATGGTATCTGTGCGTGCCAAAATTATGCTATAGTTTGGGCTGCAATGGTACCGGTGTTCTGTATACGTACTGGTATGTATATGAACTCAACAGCCTTGACTGGCTCGATCGCGATATCAACCCATAATTCATTGGCATCAATGCGAGCCGGTGTGTTGTTGGTAAGATCGCACACAACCAGGTAGTCATAGATTCCACGTTTGGCCACCAAGTCAATCATGAGATTGGTTATGCTGTTGGTGATCTGTTGGCGTGTGATGGTATCGTTGGGCTCGAACAAGTAGGTCTTGCCAATGGCACTCAATCTGGCTCTCAAGAACGCCACCAAGCGTGCCACGTTGATACGATCAAGAGCAGTGGCACTTCCTTGCAGAGTATGATTACCAAAGTTGGTTATGCCCACACCCGGAATAAACGTGATTGGGTTGATGTTGTGCTGATACAGCACATCACGTAGACTTTGTGTGACTCCTAGTGGTACAAATGCACCTGTTTGGCCGTTCACATAACCAATCTGGGTAGCATTGTCAACCACACCACGTCTGGTTCCGGATGGAGCCAACCATGGATAAGACACTTCGTCACTGCGTATAATGGTACGCAACATCATGTGACTTGGGCATGTCACCACCAAGTTTCCACTGAGGTCAGTTGTGGTACAGCTAGGGTAGAAAGCGCCAGCATAAGCATCTCCGGAATCAAGATTGCCGTCGGCTGTGATTAGGCCTAGACCATTGTTGTTGGTAGACCAAGTGACAATTTCGTCTGGTGTCAATCGCAATGGAGTATCAACCACAGCAAATGCAGTTTGGCCTCGATCCACGTTGAGCACAGCTAGATTTGGTGCCAGCTCTGGATACTGTGGACAGGCTATGAGATTGAATTGATTCTGTTCTTCTCTGATGGTAGTGTTCGCATCAATTCCACTACGCAGTGCGGCTACGATAATAGCACGTTGAGCCTGACGACCCATGTACGGGCTGCCATCGGGCCTGTTGCCGCTGGTGGTCTTCCAAGTATTGGTCACTGTGATTGGTGTCCAGTACACAGTAGTTCCGGGGGTCTGATTGGTACTGGGCTTGAGTGCGATATACACAACACCGTTGTACATGACCAAATTGCCAATGCTGTAGGCTGTGGTGCTGAGCCATTGATAGGCTGGGTAAGCTGTGTTGTTGAAGTAGTTGGATTCAAAGGTCTTGACATTGAATCCTGAACGTCGAGTATTCCACAGCAAGATACCATCTGGATACAGGCTAGGACTTGGTGCATCCGGGTCAAGATAGTTGCTGGTCAACAGGCTGGTAATGGTTGGCAAGGCATCGGCCACAGGATCTGTGGTTCCATTTGGTGCCCATCTTGCATCTTCAAACAGCACGCCATTTGATGTGGTTCTGTTGCTGTTGTCCAAGGTCACCCATTGATCCTGGCCATTGACATTTTGCCAACGATTGATCACTGGGTACAGTTCAAGGTCGCTGGTATCAATCCAGAGATCTCCGTGAACCAACGGTGACTGTGCTGTGTTGTTTTGTGTGGTAGGAGCCGTAGCTGAAATTTGCGGACCTGCGGCATTGGTCAGACTGAGATTGTAGCCACGTATGTCATTGGTCACAGTTTGATATCCTACCCATTGACCGCTGTTCTGTATCATGATATCCACCTGGGTGGTATCGCTGTAGTACCAGTAAGTTCCGTTTAGCGGATTCTGATCTGGAGAAGTGTTGCTAGAGGTATAAGAGAAAGTAGGATAGCTGACCCAGTTGCTGAGTACCAGGGTATCAACTGTGGTCACATCTAGTGCAGTCAAGCCCACGATATTTTCGCCCAGTGCAAAACCGGCCTCACCTACAGGATCACCCGAGATGCTGGTCAGTTGTATATCTCCACCTTGACTGTGTGTGAATACTACATGTCCCGAACTATTAAGTGTAGCACTCACATACGGTACACCTGCAGACGATACAGCAGCAATGAAATCTGCTGGACTGGTGCCTTCGAGAGTGGCCGTGGCTGTGTTGAGAGTCGTACTACCGGCCTGTGTGGCGGAAATAGTAAATTGATTGCCTGCGGTAAACACATCGCCTGGTGCTGAATAACCAGTCACGTTTGTGGCTCCTACTGCATGGCGTTGCCAGATCATGAACGTGGCAGTTCCATTGCCGTACGCATCAACCTGGGCATAGGTATAGCCTTGTCCAATGTCGTATCCGCCGCCCGACGGATCAAGATTGTAATTGGCTGTAGCATTGTTGGCATAAACTGGACAATTCTGTGCCACAAATGTTCCCAAAGTGGTGCTGTATTGCTTTAACACCAGATTGGTACCAAGATTCACGTTGTTGGTCTTTTGCCATACTGATCCGGTAGGAGCAGGTGTGGCGCTGGTGCTGGTCCATCTTGGATTTTGATAACTGTTGCTGGCCAAATATTGCGGAGTCGAATATGATCCAGAAGCAATTCCCAGCGCAGACAGAGCTGTACCTGAGATACTGACACTGTCGGGCCAGGTTATTGTTCCTACATTGGTAGACCTATTGGCACCGGCAAAATCAAACGTGACCGAAGTATTAGTACTGGCTGTCACATTGTAAGTGCCATTGTAGTTGGTATTGGCAGTTCCGGACACTGTGATGGTGCTGCCGACTGGATATGGAGTTGGTACATTGGCCCCATTGGTGAATACCAGGGTAGCAGTTCCAGCTGTGACATTGGCTGTGCCGCTTGACACAGTTCCTGTAAATCCTGGTGCTTGACTGTCGGCATAAAGATACATGGTTCCACCAATCACGCCCGAATACACGCCTGAAATATTAGCAGCATTGATCTGCGCAGACACATTGGCCACTGTGTTGTTTGGTGCGGATGGCACAGTGATAGTGTTGGTGTTGTTGATAACAATATTGGTATTGGCTACAAGATTGGCTGGACTCTGCGTGCCACTGATTGTGGGCCATGCGGTCTTCCAGTCATCGCTACCGACCAAGACCCAGCTGTTGTACACCGAGCTGAGCGCACTGGAAGTGGTCTGACTGGCAGTAGGACCTCCACGCTTGTAGTATTCGGGATTCTGCAAGGATCCTGCTATGTTGGCAGTTTGTATCTCACCAGCCACCACAGTGTAATTTCCAATGCTGCCGTAGCTGGCCAGCGGAGTAGTTGTTCCGTTTACAAGATTGGCAGTGCTGGTAATCACACTAGGAATCTGATTGGTATATGCTCCGGTGGTCACATTCCATTCAAAAATACCCCAGGAACTGTTTACAGTATCTAACCAATAGGTACCATTGGGCGGGGTACCAACCGGACGTGTTAGACTGGCTGTAAGTGCAGCCAAGTCAATGTTGACACGTTGTACATAACATTGATTGGTGATGCCTAGGGCACTATAGGCGGCTAGTAGGCCGTATTCGTTGAGCTCGTAGCCATTGATCGGAACACCAGCAGTGGTGCTGTAGAAAAATGGAGTACCAAATGTGTTTAATAAATCTCGTTGGCTGGTCATCAGATAAGTCCGGTTGGCATTGGCAGCCAACGTGCCAGCTGCTACGCCAACTCCGGCACCAGAAATCTTGTTCTGGGCTGTGGCCAGCAAAATGAACGGAACCGAATTGGTAGCGCCTGGGACATAATTGCTTTGGTCAATTATGCTAACTTGTACACCTGGTGACAGTAGAGACATATCATAATCCTTTATATTCTAGTATTGATATTTATGTAGTCTTGAGAAAAAATGCTCGGCACAGGCCCCTTTGCAAAGGTTTGGTTTAAATACAGCATGACCAGACCCGTGTGCAACACCTGTAAACAAAGATTATGTGCTGTGAATTATCACCGAGATGGATGCACGCACTATCGCAGTCGGTGCGACCCTTGTATCAAAAGGAATCTACGACCACGACCACCTGTTCCCAAATGGCAATCAGGCGGCTATACTAAAAAAACCACATGCGAATTGTGTGGGTTTAGATCCAGGTATGTGGCACAACTGCTGGTGTATCACGTGGACGGTGACATGAACAATGTCCATGTGCGCAATCTACGCACTATCTGTCAGAACTGCGTGATACACGTGAGTCGATCTAATCTACCGTGGCGGTCTGGGGATCTTGAACCAGACCTGTGACCTGGCGATACAGATCGTCTAAGCTGGCATTGTTGGTGATAATGTGATCAAACTCTGTACCAATCCAGGCAGTTTCGCTCACATGTACGTTGAATTTGTCCAGCTTGACCTGGGCCCAGCTGTGTTCAAGTGTGGGGCTGGATTTTTGATTGACCATCTCTGCGAACCGATACCATTCTGGTTCTGGCCCGCGAACTACCCGCACAATCCGGCCACCGGCCCTCTTGATGCTGAGTATCTCGTTGGGGAAACGGCAATCTGATATCACTATGCTGTCACTGCTGGTACGCAGTTTGTTTTCCAGGCTGGCGATCCAGATATCATCGTGGAAGTTTTTCCTGCATACTTCGGTTCCCCAGTATTGCAGAACCCATCTGGGCGTGATCGACATGCCCAATCGTTCGCTCCACCATGCATCTGGTTGTTCGCGCCACTCTCGGCTCTGCTTGGTGCGTCCTTCCAGCATGTTGCGATCCCAGCCAAACACAGCGGCCACAGAATCTTTTAGAGTATTGGCAAAACTTTCACGTCTAAACTCGTGTATGTTCACCAGGTAGTCGGCTATGGTGTCTTTGCCCGAGCCTTGGAACCCAACCAGGCCTATTATTAGAGGGTTTTTATTTGTGTTTACATTTATCACCGTGCCATCTCCCATAATTCATTGGATCTACTTCTGTATTACAATAATAACACATTTTCTTAGGAGCCGCAAGTTTTTCTTGTCTTTTTCTCTCTCGTTGTATAGCCGAATGTTGTTTACCATAGAATCCGTTTTTTTCACCTGGACGTTTTACTTTTTCCTTTAATTCTGTGGCTCTTTTATTGCCGTACAATTCTTCGTATGTTTTGCCTTTGTTGTGTGGAATACGACCCTTAAATCTGCCTGTCATAGTACGCGAATGATTTAATTTTTGTTCTTCTGATTTAGGTTTTCGTAATTTTTTTAATGTTTCTTCGTTGTGTTTTTTATTCTTGAATGTGCCTGGTATATTTTTAAATCTTTCTTTTTGAGATTTACTATTTTTATTTCTTGTAGATTGCGGCACAGGCGGCTGAGACGACTTTAGCAACTCGTACACCCGACCAGTGACTTTGTATCTTTCTTGACCGGGTCCTGTTATATGGGCCATCATTAATGCCGCTTTTACCATCTTATATTTTTCTTGACCGCTAACCATTTTTGTTAGCAATAAATGGCAAATAAAATGTTCTCTCGCTGTAAGCGTTGCTATATTATGTATATTATCATCACCGCCCATGCTTTTAGGAATAATATGATGACGTTCGGTGTATTCGTCTATTAACTGACGATTTTGTGATTGATTAATAATTTTTTGATAACATTGTGTATACTTGTTTTTAATGAACATACAACTATTTATCAATACGAACAGGAAAAGATAATCATGTCAATGCCTTTACATTTAGGTGTCGTAATGTTTTTTGTAATAATTCAATCTGCCGTCTACAATCTTCCAAGGCATGGTGTGTGGTAGCAGGCTTGGGTAGTTCAGGCCATAGTCCAAACACCGTCCTGCTGTCACGCACATTGTAGAACTGCCACGGTATGGGCTTGCCATAACTTTTATAGGCATGTTCTAGAATTGTGCAATCAAATGTTGGGCCTTGACAATACAAAAATTTACTGGTCCAAATTAGTTTGCCTAATTCATCTAGTGCCTGATCTAACGGAATACGATCTTCTTCAGAAAATGCTTCATTTCGTGCCTCAGCAGGTTGTGTCGCCCACCAATTTAAAGTACTATCATCAATGGTTCGATTTTCCTGACTTTCTAATGAAATCCTAGCATAGTAATGTTGTTCATAGTATCCAGTACCTAAAGGGTCAAATGATTGGGCAGCTATAGTTAAAATAGTAGCAGCAGGTGCCACCCCAATGGTTTCGATGTCAATCATTAATGAGCTCATATTGACATTATATGCTAACATTTAAAAAATATCAACCGTTATGGTAAACAAGAGTGTCGATTGCGATACGGGAATATCCACCGACTCTAACAAACTTTATACGATGGCACAAAGATTGCTAGCCGTGTACCACCCAGGTGATTGGCTGGGCTCCATCCACGTAATTTTTAAGATCTTCAACACATTGGTCCATGGCAGCCTGTCCTTCGGTTTTCATGGCAGTACCGTTGAGGGTACCACCACCTTGTGGACCTGCTATGGTACCAAACTTTTCTCTGGCTTCACCGATTATTTTCTTGCAGTTGCCCACCATGTAGTTCCTCATCCACTGTAGTATGAGCGGATCACTCATCATGTTGAATTCAGGCTTGTAGTTGTAGCACCATAACAGCACCGATTCGCCAGTGGCTTTGGGATCACGTATCAGCTGTAATTTTTTGGTAACTGGGTTGAACGTGTAGTTCATGTAGGCACCAAACATGCGCCCGGCCAAGCTCACATACTGGCTGTAAAAATCGTATGTGGCCAGTCCGCCAGCCACGTTGAAATTCATAAGGTACACATTGAGACTGGCCTGACTGAACGGATCAAAATTGCTGGCAAATGGTCCAGTACTGTCACCAAATGTGCGTCGGAAGATCTGTCGCACGCTGTATACTTCTTGTGGCAGTTCGTAGATGTTGACGTTGGCCACCAGTTCCATGAAACTGTAACTTTCCTCGTAGGCGCCTTGCGATCTCTGGCGATAGGTTCCCACTGTGTTCTGATAGGCTGCTTCAAAGTGTTCGGCATCCAGCTCGAGGTCTATGATCTGTCCACCCAGCTGGTACTGCACATATTTGAATAAGTCTTGTTTTTGTGTTTCTAGTGTGCTTTGTGACTGTATGCCCATGATCATGCTCCTATGAGTATATTTATACAGCCAATGGCCTGCTACCAGGCTTTGAGTATGATCAGATTCTCGTTGCCACGTCCATTAAACTGTATCTCGGTACTCTTGATCTCGTTATAGGCTTTGCGAGCAGCCGGTTTGCCCACACTCACGATGCTTTTGATTTGCTCGGCCGGGCGTCTTAGGGTTTTTTGAGAACTGTTGGCCGAATCAAATGCCACCAAACTGTTGCCTTTGACTGTGAAGTTGCCCACATGGCTGTCAGCCACCACATGTATCAGTTTGCGTTTCTTGGTATCGTACAACCAAGCTTCAGTGGCGTTGACCAAACAAGATGGTGCGGCCGATGTCAAATTGAGTTCGGCAAACTCTTTGAGATATTTAAACTTTGAACTGAGTTTTTCTGCACTGACAGCTCGTTTGGCTCTGGGTTTGCGTTCAACTTTCTTGATTTGTACATAGCTGGCGCAGTCGTTGATCACAGTTTCGCAAAATTTCACACAGTTTTTGAGTTGTAGTTTGGTCAGATGGCTATAACCTTCTACCAGGTCACCATCTCGACCTTCCAGCACTGATTGGAATTCACTCAGGCGATCTCGCCAGCGATTGGCTATGGCACCGGTCATTTGCGGTGCTATATTCATGCCACGTATCTGTGCCATGGGTTTGAAGTCAGCACTCATTTTTGCCCCCTGCGTGACAAATTCATCAAACATGCCCTCCAGTTCACCGGCACATTCACTGGCTCGTTCACGCAAGTGATCCTGTATGGTCAGACGTGCCTGAGCTGTTTCAGCTTCGGTCACGGTGCGTATCACTTCCTGTTTGACCCGCAACATGCCGGCTATTTCGGATTCTATCACGGCCAGTTCGGGTTTGGTCAATTCCAGTCCGGCCACGTTCATCCTGCATACCCAGGCCGTGGTTGATCGTATGCGACTGTCTGGAATACCCGACAGTGTCTTGGCTTCGACAGATCGGTCTCTACGTTCCAGCCAAGACACTATCATGCCTTTGGCATCTTTTTTGTCGTAGTGGTAGTTGTACCAGGCAAATGCTTTCAGCATAGCACTGATTCGGTCGCCATCGGTCCGAGTTTGCGTCCAGGTGGGCTCGCCACCGGTATATTTGACGTCGGCACTTTTGGGATTCAACGGCTTGATTGTCTGCGTGTCATGAGATTTTTGAATTTTGACCATAATGTATTTTTTTATAGAGAGCAGTTGTTATTATACCTGGATTGTGATTTATAGTCAATCACCTATCAGGCACGCAAAAGTCAGGTACTGTTCGAGTGTGTTGATCATGTGTTTGGCTGCCAGGTCCAGGTCTTGGTATCGGGAAGTGGTACGATTTAGGCGACGGCATTCCACACTTTCGCGATCTAGATTTGAAAGAGCTGATTCAACCGGTTTCATCATTTTGAGCAGATCGTTACGAGCGCGGCGATTGGACACACGCAGAATCTGCTGTGTGAGTTGTTCTTTGCGTTGTGTCAATTGATTGTCCATACATTATTTTATGACTGATCGGTGTTTTTGGTCAAACAACGCGGTAAATACACTACTATGCCAAGATTATCCATGTACAGGCCGAACCGGACGGCCGATTATCAGTTCTTTGATCGCACAATCAAGGAACAGTTCACAGTGGGTGGTCTGGACATTTATATACACAAATATGCCGGTCCCATCGTGGACAACAGCCCAAATCCTGGCAACAACGATGCCACTTTACCGGTCTACGATACTACCAATCCCTTGTTCATAGAAGATCTACTGTTGTTGGAAAACCGAGATCGAGCCTATGAGCCCGATGTTTATGTCATGCGCGGTGTGTACCGACAACAGGATATTGATTTTGATCTCACGCAATTTGGCCTGTTCATGAACAATGATACTTTGTTTATCACGTTTCATTACAACTACATGCTGGATGCTTTTGGTCGTAAACTGATGTCGGGCGATGTGTTAGAACTGCCCAATCTCAAAGATTACTATCCGTTGGATCCTACCATACCGCTTCCGTTACCCAGATATTATGTGATACAAGACGCGGCCTATGCCAGCGAAGGATTCAGCCAGACCTGGTTACCACATCTGTGGCGAGTCAAGGCCACCCCCATGGTCAATGCACAGGAATTTAATCAGATCACCAACAAGCCATTTATGCCCGATAATATCTGGGATCCTGGAAACTTTTATCCCGGAGGCGATATCGTGAATGATGGTGACAGTTACTATCGAGCTGCGGGCAATGTACCGCCCGGCACAGCGATCGATGCTGTAAATCCCGGTACTAGACAACCGTACTGGACACCCATCACCAACCCCACCACAGTGGCTGATCAGATGAGTACCCGTCCCAAAGATCTTTCAATCAATGATGCATTGTTGGCACAGGCACAAGCAGATGTGCCATTCAGCGGATACGACAACACCAAATTTTATATACTGCCAACCACAATGCATGGCCAGCCCGGCGGAGACAGCTTGCTGGCATCCGATGACAACACTGGTGCTGGTACCACACAGACCGGCATAGGCGAAACTCCTGGCAGTTTTGGTTATACCATGGGCTATTTGACCGGCGGATACGATCCTGATACCGGTTATCTGTTGCCACCCAACGGTCTTCCGGTGACCCCGGGTGTGAGTTTTCCGCCCGACCCAGTGATTGGTGCCTATGCGCTCAGACTGGACTATTTTCCCAATCGACTGTTCCGCTATGATGGTGCCCGATGGGTTGCCATAGAAAGTGCTGTCAGGACCGATCTTGACCTGGCTCCGGCTGCACAAACTCAACGCAACAGCTTTGTGAACAATACATACACTGTACCAACCACAGATCTGGGCAATATACCAAGTCGTCAAAGTCTCAGCCAGATCTTGCGGCCCTTGGCCGACAATGGTGATCAGGGAGGTAATTTGCCGCCCAACCCACCACCTTCATACTAGGAATATCATGGCCGTAACACAGTTTTTTTATGATGCGCAGATCAGACGATTCATGTTGCAGTTCGCCAGGATCTTTAGCAATTTCCAGGTTGAATACGGACGCAACGAGGACGGAAAAAATGATACTCTAGTGCGTGTGCCAGTACGCTATGGTGACAGCAGCCGCCAGGCACAAACCATCATACAGCAAAATTCAGCCAGTGAACTGCCCAGCACGCCGTTGATGACGTTTTACATAACCGATCTCAAATACAACAGGGCCATGATACAAGAACCCAATTTTGTTGGCACCATCAATGTACGACAACGCACCTATGATAGTGTGACCAACACCTATGATACCACACAAGGTAATGCGTTTACTATAGACAGACTCATGCCAGTTCCGTTTGAACTGACATTGAAATTGGACATGTGGACGTCAAACACCAATCAAAAAATGCAACTGCTGGAACAGATCTTGGTATTGTTTAATCCCAGTCTGGAAATACAAAGCACCGACAACTATATAGATTGGACCAGTCTTACCACAGTTTATCTAGATGATGTGAACTGGAGTAGTCGTGTGATACCAGTTGGTACCGACAACCCCATAGACATAGCTACTCTGACTTTCAAACTACCCATGTGGATCTCCAGTCCAGCCAAGGTCAAGAAACTGGGTGTGGTTGAAAGAATAATAGCCAGTATCTATGATGCCAACGGCGATGCCAGTCTGGCAGTGACCGACAATGACCTATTGCTGGGTACCAGAATGGCCATAACACCTTACAACTATCAAGTGGTACTGATCAACAATCAGTTACAGGTATTGCCCGAACCTGTTGTGGTTGATCAGAGCAATGCCAGCCTGACAGCGCCCGATAATCCTGATACCAATCTGACTTGGTCGGCCGTGATTGGACTATACGGTACTCTGCGGCCCGGAATCAGCTACATCAGTCTAGAACAGCCCGACGGAACCGAAGTGATTGGTACTGTGACCTACGACCCAACCGATGATCGATATCTGCTGTACAGTACCAATATCGATACTGTACCAGCTGATACCCTGACTGCGATCGATGCTGTGATCAATCCGCTGTTGAGCGGGCCCGGAACTGGATTGCCCGAACCTGCGATAGGAACTCGCTATCTACTGACCGAGAGCAGTGGTGACTGGGATGATCCATACAATCAACATGCCGCCGCATGGTCCGGTACCTCAGGGGCACCCATGGTGGCCCAAGCCAACGACATTATTGAATGGGACGGAGCCAGGTGGACCATTTCTTTTGACAGCGCCAGCAGTCCCGAAAACTATCAATATGTGACCAACATTACCACAGAACTGCAATATAGATGGACTGGCCAAGCCTGGGTCAAGAGCTACCAGGGCTTGTACAAGGGAGGCCTATGGACTCTGGTATTGTAACTGCTGTAGGCATATGGTTTTACAGCATAGCCACCAGACGCTATCTTTATCTGATGAGGAACGATACCAAACATCCGGATACCTGGGGCCTGCCAGGGGGGCGTTGCGAATCTGGTGAAACCTTGATTGAAACTATCGAGCGTGAATGCCGCGAAGAACTAGGTTGCATGCCCCAATATCTCAAATTGGTCCCGTTAGAAAAATTCACCACAGCCGATCTGACGTTTGCTTATCATACATTTTTTTGTAGCGTCGCAGAAGAATTTACACCTGTACTCAACGACGAGCACGTGGGCTGGGCCTGGATCGACAGCGGGCGTTGGCCCAAACCGTTGCATCCGGGCTTGTGGAGCACTGTGAATTTTGACACTGTGCAAGACAAAATACAGCTGATCGAATCACAGATTCAAATGTCGCAGTAGCCTATAAAATCTCTATAATTTAACGCCCGTGCGTTGGGCTGATCCAGCCAAGCATCGGGCATGTTGGTGGGTTCGCCTGCAAATGTGAATTGCGTTCCTGAATAGGCCTGTATCACAGATGTAATCTGTTCGATCCATCTGTTGGAGCCGGTGTCGGTTTCTTTATGATAACCCAGCATGAATATTTCACTGTGTCCATCAAATGCTGCCAGATACATAATGATAGCAATGTCCAACAGTTGAGGTTTGTACGGTATCAGATAAAATTTTTCTGGATGCTGTATACAGTTCCTGGCATTGGTATACACAATATTTTTTTCTGCGTAGCCGGATTCTAACAGTTTAGCTAGTCCGTCTGTGGTGGTGTCGACGGCAAAATCCAATGGCATCTCGTGAGCTATTGCACCAACTCCGTAGGTTTGTAATTTTTTTGATCCCAGCAGTCCGCCGCGATGGCGTTGTAATCTAGTGTAATCAAAATATTCACGCTCTGAAGTGTGCCCAATGCAGACTGCACGACCGCTGATGTGATGATTTTCAATTGGATTGGCTATCCATTCTCTGGTCTCTTCACGTTTGCGACCGGCCCAACGAGTATGTGTGATAACGAACTCGCCAGCATAATCTGTACGATATTTTGCATCCATGCGATTCCCCTTTGCTATTATTTAGCTGTGGGGAACAGGTAATCTCTGGCGTGTTTGATTTGATCGCTGCGATCTATCAACTGTTGCTGTATGATTGGGTCAACCAAATCTGGATGGATCCACCAATCCTCGTAGCTGTGCGTGTGGTTGTATGCTATATCACCGGCTGCTAGCACATAACCTTTGCCGAGTAAAAATTTCCTGGAAAGATCTCTTATGCTGGGGTCCACGTAGTAATCGTGCTCAAAAGTTATGGTGGCAAATCTCACAGTATCAAACGGAATACGTTGTAGAATAGCGAACGAGTGGCTGGGCGGATCACAGTCGACCTGTAGGTAATCAAAATCTCCACTGAATCCCACAGTGAGCAAGAACTTGGCATAGTCCACACGCATGGCATCCAGGCAAAATACCAGATTGTCACGTTCGCGCATGAACTGTTCGACCACTTGTTGGTTGATGTCCATGCTGACCCCGGTCCAGCCAAATTTGGTTTCTAACAGGGCTGTGTTGTTGCTGTCAAATGGCTCAGCACAGCCAATCTCCAAATATCGACCATTGCGCTTGCCGCCGGTGGCTGACAACACAAATAGATCCTGGTAGCTTTGTGCATGATTATGTTCCAGTTGATCCAGTCCCGCAAATGGCGCACGAGCACGTGATGCCAATTCGGGTTTGTAATCTGTTCGTGTGTTGGGCCAGCCTATGTTGCCTAAATTTCTATCCACAGCCAATCGAAACAGATCATTCATCCGATGTCCAAACTTGAGATCGTGCATGATCTGTCGACTTTCTTCACACAGCCCTACCCACCATGAGGCCACACCCTTTTGAAAAATCAAACCGTACTGTCCTGGATACTGAGTGTCAGTCTTTAACGGGTCAAGATCAAACCGAGCCGCATGCAGACCCACACAGGCCATGGTATAGCTTTCGTGCCATTCTCGATTGAATTCATGCAGGCGACTGAGCAGGAAATAGGCTTCAGGACGATCGATCATGAGCGTGATAGCCTTTTGCAAGATCACTTTCTCGGTGTCATCACGAGTTTTTTGTCGTTCAAAGCACAAGGCCATCCTGATCAAGGATTCGTACTGCTCGAGATCAGTTGTGCTACGTTCGGCTGCACGCAGATAAAAACTGATAGCGGCACCAGTCTGGCCCATCTGTTCGTATTCCTGTGCCAGTGCAAAATTGGCCATTGAGTCATTGTGGTTGTTGATATATTGTTGTAGTCGCTGTGCAAACATGATCACACTCCTAGATATTCACGCAACACAGTTTTAGGCATACGCAAGATGAATGCTGCGTTGTCTTGGAATCCAAAACTCAACAAAAGATCGTCTCCTACAAAAGCAGCACCGCAACAAAACTCGATATCGGCATTCATGAATGTAAATGCGTCGGTGAATTTGACTATGTTCCACGATCGGTCCCAGACCAAGAATCTGTGTTTGTAGTTGGCATCTTTTTCACCATGCTCGCTCTTGAACAGATCCACTTCGTGTATGAGTGCCAAATAAAGATCGCCATAGGGTATGACCTGGCTGCTGCCGCGGAAATCGGGCTGACCACTGATAAATTTGGTTTCATCCAGATGCACTGTTTCTGTGATTCCGGTGGCCGGGTCAAACCTAACTACTTCGGTAGGATTGGACCACTTGACATAGTGATAGGGCTGATCCAAGATCGGCATCCAGTTCTTTTCGCAATAGCTGGCGTTGGCTCCCGGTGCCGGAATACGAGTGCGTTTGATTTCTCGCACAATATTGGTCTTGACCGATAGCTCGCTCAGTTCCATCCTGCCTTGGCCGTTTGTGGTAGTGTCTCGTCTGACTCCGCTCAGGAACATCTTGTTGTCCCAACGAAACAGGCGTGCATCTTCTAGGCCTACAAACTCCCATATGGGTTCCACATCCAGACGGGTAGTATCCACGGCCGTGATCTGTTTGAGAGCAAGATCTGGATTTAGTACGCCAAAATAGTTCCAGGTCCGTAGTTTGCGATCATTTTCAGGATGCAGATATTGCAAAGGTCCATATCTGTGTTGGAATCGTTTTTGCTCGGAATGGTAAAGGGTATAGTTGACATGACGTATGTTGACCAACAACTGGTCTCCGTCTAGATAGATACTGGGATTCATGAGCCCGGTTCCATTGGTCAATTCACTGGGTATGATCAAGGGATGTATGCTACCACCTCGATCTAGACTGGATTTTACCAGACCCGACTGGGCAATTTGTTGGGATAAGTTCATGTATACTAGCATTTATGACGACAAATGCTAGTATACATTATTCTTTGATCAGGCGCGACCTACGGATATTTCAATCACACCTGGCGTGGCACTGTCGTAATCTTGTAGGGCTTTACCGATTAGACAACCGGGTTGGTACTGCGCCGGATCCAATTTGACTGCTGTTCCTGGAACAGTTCCAGTTACAAGTCGATCACCTTTGACTATGGGTCCAACCACCCGACACGGCACGCGACCAACCAGGGCAATTGGCAACACATTTTCTCCGCTCTGGAATCCGTTCATGAGGTGTGCTGGTTCGGTAGATACCACCCCAGCTATGGCAGGATCGCTAGCAGAATTGCTGATAGTGATTTCATTGGCACCACCAAATACCATAACTGTGCCTGGTTCGTAGTCGGTATCGGCTGCGTAGCATTCTGCCAAGTCGGCATATTGCGCTGTGGTTGCTGTGACTGTGAGCACATTGGTAGCAGCATTGATGCTGAATGCTGTGGCAGTGGTCCGCACGCTGGGAGTTTGATTTGACCCAGCACTAGCCACAAATACTGGATAAAATGTACCAGTTGTGACTGCGGTGGCATTGATTGCTGTGCTTGGGCCTGTGGCACCTTGGCTACCTGTTGATCCAGCAGTACCTTGGCTACCTGTGGTACCTGTGGTTCCTTGACTACCATTTGTTCCAGCTGTACCTTGGCTTCCGTTTGTTCCAGCAGTACCCTGGCTTCCTGTTGTTCCTTGACTGCCATTTGTTCCAGCTGTACCTTGACTGCCATTTGTTCCGGCAGTACCTTGAGCTCCTACAGTGCCCTGGCTTCCTGCTGAGCCTGTAGCACCTTGAGCACCCACAGTACCTTGAGCACCCACAGTACCTTGAGCACCCACAGTACCTTGTGTTCCGACTGTGCCTTGTGTGCCTGTTGTTCCTTGACTGCCATTTGTTCCAGCAGTGCCCTGGCTTCCTGTTGTTCCTTGCGATCCAGTAGTACCCGTAGTACCTTGTGCGCCCGATCCTTGTACAGGCGTCCCATTGGCATACTGGAACCCGGCTGCTATAACATTACCAACTGCTGTAACACGTCCACCTGTGTTTATATTGCCACCGGTTATGTTACCGGTGACGGTTTCAGATCCGCTATTGATTAGATTAGCCACATAAACGTTACCTGTGGCACTAACTACTCCACCTGTGTTTATATTGCCACCGGTTATGTTGCCACTGGCACTGTAGCTGGCTGCTTGACTGTTTCCTGATGTACTAATAGTGCCTGTCAACAACAGGTTGCCACCTGCAAGATTGCCAGCAGCACTGATCAACCCAGTCGTAAGTATGTTGCCGCCGGTAACGTTACCGGTAGCAGTAATGCCAATGTTGGTGCTCCAAGCATTGGCCGAATTGAGATACTGCCAATTAAATAATGTACTGCCTGTTGGTCCAACTGCTAAACCAGCCGAATTGGCATTGGCATAGGTAGTGACGTTGTTGGCCAATTCGATGTAGAGATCGTTGACTGTGATTACATTTGAATTGATAAATGTGACATTGCCTTGTACGTTCAGGTTGCCAATAATGTTGGCGCTACCGCCCACATACAAATTGCCTCCAACGCTGGCCAACCCAGTTGTGTTGATATTGGCCCCAACCACATTACCTGTGGTTGAAATCAAGCCCGACGATGTTACTGATGTCAAGGTACCAACTGATGTTATGTTTGGTTGTGCATTGGCTGTCACGGTGGCTGCAGTGCCCACTGCTGATCCAGCACTGACCGCGTAAGTGGCATTGGCCACTGTGCCTGTCACATTGGCACCTGGTATACTGGTCAAGCCAGCTCCAGATCCATTAAATTGACTAGCGGTTACTGTACCAGTTGAGCTAATCAACCCGGCCGTAGCGATGTTACCACCAATAATATTACCAGTTGAGCTAATTAACCCAGCTGTAAGTATGTTGCCGTGTATAGCATTACCAGTTGAGCTAATCAATCCAGTTGTTAATATATTGCCTCCAACAATGTTGCCCGAGGCGCTGACTATACCAGTTACATATTCTCCAGTTGGAGCAAATACCGCCACATTGCCCACACCACTCACACCCACAGTGATATTGCCGCCCGACGCAGTCACGGTCACATTGCTAGTGCCGTTGTTGATGTTGGCCACGCTGGTGATCACACCAGTTAAAAGTGCACCATTGCCCAAGATATAGTTACCAACCACATTACCTGTGGTTGAAATCAAGCCCGATGATGTTACTGATGTAAGTGTGCCAACAGATGTTATGTTTGGTTGTGCATTGGCTGTCACTGTGGCCGCGGTACCTACTGCTGACCCTGCCGATGTTGCGTAAGTGGCATTGGCCACTGTACCTGTCACATTGGCACCCGGTATACTGGTCAGGCCTGCACCAGATCCATTAAACTGACTAGCGGTTACTGTACCAGTGGCGCTTATCAAGCCTGCTGTAAGTATGTTGCCAGCTGTGATATTTCCGGTTATACTAGAACTGCCCGAATTGACAAGATTTCCAGCATACACATTGCCACTTGCTGTTACTGTGGTTGCAGTTATAGTAGTAGCACCAACATTGCCGCCGGTTATGTTGCCAGTTGAACTGATCAAACCACCAGTTAGGACGTTGCCACTTTGTACGTTGCCGCCAGTACTGATAGTACCAGTAGCACTGATTGAGCTGACTAGACCAAAATTTGTCAAGCTGGAGTTGATTACACCACTAGCAAGAGTATTGCCAGTCAAATTGTTGGCATTCACACTGCTTGCAGTTACACCGGTTAATTGGCTGCCGTTACCAATAATATAATTGCCAGTGATATTGCCAGTGGCTGAGATTGATCCAGCTGTAAGTACGTTGCCGCCTGTGATATTGGCACCGGCACTTACTAAGCCAGCTGTGAGTATGTTGCCACCTTGCACATTGCCGCTGATAGCCACATTTCCTACTGTGCTTGAAACGCCTGTGGCATTGGCTGTGACTACAGCATTTCCAGAAAAAGACAGCTGACCAGCATTGGCAGTAAGAGCACCGCCGCCAAGATAGATACTGTTACCACTGACATAAAGGTGAGCCCATTGTAATGTGGGTGATCCTAGGTCTTGTGTGGCATTGGCTGTGGGCAACACACTTCCGCTGGTTATAATATTGCTACCAACTATGTTGCCTGTGGTTGATACAAGACCCGACGATGTTACTGATGTCAAGGTACCAACTGAAGTGATATTTGGTTGTGCATTGACAGTTACCGTGGCTGCAGTGCCCACTGCTGACCCTGCCGATGTTGCGTATGTGGCATTGGCCACTGTGCCTGTCACATTGGCACCTGGTATACTGGTCAGGCCTGCACCAGATCCATTAAATTGACTAGCGGTCACATTGCCCGATGCTGATATAAGACCAGTAACGTATTCGCCGGTAGTGGCCCAGACCACTACACCAGTACCGCCTATTGTGGCCGTGATGTTGCCGTTGGATGGTGCGTTTAAATTGCTAGTGCCAGCTGTGATTGGAAAACCAGAATCTGCAGCTATGACTCCAGTGAGCTGGCTGCCGTTACCAAAATAGAAACTGCCACTGGCCACGGTGATATTGCCACTGTTGGCAATGCCGCTTTGGCTGAGATCTAAAAAATCCCCACTGGCCAGTTCTTGTATTTGATCAGCTGTTGCATTAGCTATTAACGGAAATCTATTTGCCATGGTATTGTCCTAGTATCTTGTATTTATGCGACAATCGGGCATTGTACATTTCCAGCGCGACCCATGACCAATAGATAACCATACACAATAGGCACTTTCAAGCTGCCGGTGCGTTGCAAAACAACAAGGTTACCGCCGTTGCTGGATTGTACACCGGTCAACAGGCTACCGTTGCCGATAAAGTAACCGCTGGCATTGACTGTGATATTGCCGGTGGCTGAAATTTGCCCCAGTGTCTGTATGTTACCACCAACAATGTTACCGGTGACTGTTTCAGATCCGGTAACAACGGTGTTGCCAGCATACACATTACCAGAAACAGAAGCATAACTTCCGACTGTTAGATATGTGTTAACCGTGGCATTACCATATACCGTGGTTCCACTTTGTAATTTGGCCATAGTACCTTTAACTTATGCCAGTATACTCGTCAAATATTCCCGATACCAGCATTGTTCCAGTGTTGGTGATTCTATACGCTACATTTCCAGTTCCTGTTACCTCATCAAACAGGCCTGCATAGCAGGCACTGTTAGCGATATGAGCATTGCTGTATGTAGTCTCATCAAACTGGATGGTGTTAGCTATCAACAGGTTTCCAGAATTGTATAGTCTAGCGGCTAAAAATGTCATAATTGGGTTCCTTTATTAACCGAATGTAAAGTCTATACTTTGTAAGCTGGTGTTGTAAATTATGTGTCCACCTGGGCCGCTTGCATTGGCACTGTTGGCCAAATTCAAGTATGCACTGGTTGTTATGTTACCAGTTGCTGTCACCTGACCAGCTGTGGCTATGTTGCCACCAGTTACGTTGGCAGTGGCACTTACTTGTCCAGCTGTGAGTATGTTGCCACCAGTCACGTTGGCTGCGCTGGTTATGGCACCTGTGGCACTTACTAGTCCTGCTGTGAGTATGTTGCCACCAGTTACGTTGGCAGTTGCGTTGACCTGTCCGGCTGTGTTAATATTACCACCGGTCACGTTGCCAGTAGCAGTCACATAGCCAGCAGTGCTTACATTTCCACCAGTTATGGTGCCTGTGGCTGTTATCAAACCAGCTGTCAGTAAATTGCCACCAATGATGTTACCGGCAGCACTGATAGTGGTATCAAAGCTGATGTTGCCAGTGATGTTGCCGCTTACGCTGATGTTTTGTGCATAAATGTTGCCACCTGCACTTACCTGGCCTGCTGTGAGTATATTAGCACCGGTAATGTTGTTTGCACTGGTTATGGCACCTGTAGCACTGATCAAACCGCCTGTGAGTACATTGCCACCAATCACGTTACCTGTGGTAGTGATTGTGCCTGTGGCACTGATTGCTGTGACCAAACCAAAATTGGTCAAACTGGAATTAACAACACCTGAATTTATGGTATTGCCGGTCAAGCTGTTAGCATTCACACTGCTTGCAGTTACACCAGTCAACTGACTACCGTTACCAACAAAGTACGCACCAGTTGCTGCTGTGATATTGCCTGTGGCTGATATCTGACCTGCTGTCTGTATGTTGCCCGCAGTCAAATTGCCGCCTACGCTGGCCAAACCAGCTGTCAACAAGTTACCACCAGTTATGTTGGCAGTAGCAACCACTTGTCCAGCTGTGTTTATGTTGCCACCAGTGATGTTGCCAGTTGCTGTGATTAGGCCTGCTGTGTTAAAGTTGCTACCAGTAATATTGGCAGCTGTGATAGCCCCTGTGGCACTGATCAAACCACCTGTCAGCACGTTGCCACCAGTGATGTTGGCTGCGCTGGTTATAGCACCCGTAGCACTGATCAAACCTGCTGTCAACAAGTTGCCACCAGTGATGTTGGCAGTAGCACTTACCTGCCCTGTTGTATTAACGTTGGCACCCGAAATGTTGGCGTTGCTGGTAATAGTACCAGTTGCGCTGATCAAACCAGCTGTCAGCACGTTGCCGCCAATCACGTTGGCAGTAGCACTTACTAAGCCGGCTGTGAGTATGTTGGCGCCTGTGATGTTAGCACCACTAGTGATGGCACCCGTGGCGCTTACTAGTCCTGCTGTCAATATGTTGCCACCGGTGATATTGGCTGTGGCTGAAATTTGTCCAGCAGCACTTATGCCACCACCTGTCAACAAGTTTCCACCCGTCACGTTGCCGGTTACTGAAATTGTAGTACCTGTCACTGTGGCAAAGTTGATACTGCCAGTCACGCTCAAATTGCCACCATAGATGTTGCCCGCAGCACTTACATAACCAGCTGTACTGATGTTACCACCAGATATAGTGCCGGTGGCTGTTATCAAACCACCTGTGATCACATTTCCGCCGTTTACATTGCCTTGAGCACTGATGCCAATGTTGGTTGACCAAGCATTGGCCGAGTTGAGATACTGCCAGTTGAACAGGCTGTTACCTGTTGGTCCAACTGCTAAACCAGCTGCATTGGCATTGGCATAGGTGGTGACGTTGTTGGCCAGTTCAATATAGAGATCATTTACAGTGATCACATTGCTGTTGACAAATGTTACATTGCCTTGAACATTCAAATTACCAATGATATTTGCATTACCACCAACATATAAATTACCAGTTTGGCTGATATAGCCAGTGTTTACACCAGCACTGTTTACATTACCGCCAACGCTGACCAATCCACCTGTTATCAAATTACCACCAGTGATATTGGCAGATGAAATAATGGTACCGGTTGCTGTTATAGCACCAGCTGTGGTAATATTGCCGCCAGTTACGTTGCCAGTAGCACTTACCAGTCCTGCTGTCAGCACATTGCCGCCAGTGACGTTGGCAGTAGCACTTACTTGTCCGGCTGTGAGTATGTTGCCGCCAGTGACATTACCTGCTGCATTTACAGTGGTTGTGGCTGTGATTGCGCCCAAACTGATGATGTTGCCGCCGGTGATATTGCCAACCGATGTTATTAAACCACCTGTGACCAAGTTACCACCAATCACGTTACCTGTGGTAGTGATAGTACCTGTGGCGCTGATTGCTGTAACCAGCCCAAAGTTTTGTAAACTGGAGTTAATGACACCTGAATTTATTGTGTTGCCAGTGAGAGAATTGGCATTTACACTCGACGCTGTTACGCCTGTTAATTGACTACCATTACCAATAAAGAAATTGCCTTGTGGTATTGTGATATTGCCTGTGGCCGATATCTGCCCGGCTGTCTGTATGTTTCCACCGGTAATATTACCAGCGATGCTAAGTAAACCGCCCGACAGTATGTTACCACCAGTTATGTTTCCAGCAACCGATTCTGATCCAGCTATAATTGTATTGCCAGCATAGACGTTGCCAGCTGTACTAATCTGTCCAGCACTGGTAACTAATACGTTACCGCCGATGACGTTGCCTGTGACGGTAATGTAGGTTTGTACGACCGCATTACCGTATATGGTGGTTCCTGATAGCAGTTTAGCCATTTTATTTCTTTCTTTTTTTAAGTTATTCCTGACTGTTCGTCAAAATAGCCAGAAACCTGTAAAGTCCCCGAGCTCAATTCTCTCTTCGCAGTATTTAGTACAAAGGGTTTCGAAACAGTCTGTTGCGGGGTTCCATGGGTCTGAATTTTGAATCCGTTGGCACTGCTGTCTGTAAACGCACCACCGTTGTTGGGCATGCACAGCAACAGTTGTGTGTCAGACACAGCTACCAAGGGTGCATAGGGCGGTGTAAAATTGGCTGTGTACAATGCAACGCCAACCATCAAACGTAGATTGCTGATGTGTGCAACCGACCCACTGTTGCCCAGGCCAGCATTGTCGTAAAATCCGTTGACTACCCATTGGTCGGCCAAACTCATGGCGTTTGATGTCATATAGCTGGCACTGTCAATCCCGTTTATGTAAATGGCCCGTAGTCCAGTAACGGTACAGGTCACAGCCACATGGTACCAGGATCCACTGGTGTAGGTACCAGAACTGGTGATTGAGACTGGATAAGCAGAGCCATCGCCTTGTCTAAAGGTAAATTTGTCGGTGGCTGTGACACCCCAGTCTAGAGCAAAACTCTGTCCGTACTGTGTGCCATCTCCGATGCTGAATACCGCACCGGCTGTGGTAGGATATATCCAGGTTTCAAATGTCCAGGCTGTGCCAGGTGTGCCAATATTAAAAACACTGTTAGTACCGTAAAGATAATCGGTGGATCCCGAAAACAACAGGCTGCCAGCCGACAGAAAAACTTCATCAAACAGACCTGCATACACCGCGCCAGGACTTATGCTGACCCAGGATTGGGTGATTTCGTCAAAGTAGGCATTGGTAAGGAATACGCCATCTGCGGTCAGCCGTGTTGCTAGTGTAGACATGCATTATCCAAAAATAGTGTCGAGACTACCAGTGCTGGCATTGTAGACCTGATAGACTGCGCTGTTGCCATTGCTGGTCCAATCCAGTCGGTTGCCCAGGGTCACGTTGCCAGACACACTGATGTTGTTGCCCAAAAATCCTGCCACAGCAACCACATTGTTACCGGTCACATTGCCGGTGGCCGACACACGACCAGCTGTGGCAAAATTGCTGGATATCACATTGCCGTTGACACTGAGTCCGGTAGCAAAATTCCAAGTGTTGCTGACGCTGTTGTACAGCATGCTGGTAATGGTGTTGCCAGTGGCTCCAACCGTGATGCCAGCACCGTTGGCCAGGGTCGGCAAGGTCACGTTGTTGGCCAACTGCAACAGCAGGCTGTTGGTGGTCACATTGTTGGCACTGACAAACGTAGTGTTGCCCTGCACATACAGATTGCCTGAAATCACCGTGTTGGCGGTGGTTATGGTCAGTTGGTCGGGACCACCAATGGTGTTGCCGGTCAATATGACTCCGCCACCTTGTACATTGCTGCCGGTTACGTTGCCGGTAATTGACACCACACCGCCGGTGAAACTGGCCGCTGTTACAGTGGTAAATGCACCGGTACTGGCAATAGCGTTGCCAATTGGAACGTTGTTGATAGCACCCTGCGTCTGTAGCTTCCACGCCAACCCGGTCCAGATCCAGGTCTTGGTACCAAAAGTATAGGTTTGATTTAGGGTTGGCGAAGTTGGAAATGATAAGATGGCCATGATTTATTTTATACTCCTGTGGGCATTACTGTTAAAGTTACAGATGGACTTGCTGGATGAGTAAATCCTCCACTATTGGCAGCAAACGATACTAAATTTCCATTGGTTTTATTATCTACGGCCCACACTACCTCCACGTATTGATTAGCAGTAATACTGATAGGTGCTCCACCGCTTATAACTACTTGTACCGTACCTGTTGTTGATCCAGTGGCCATACTGTTAGCTACATCAGTACCGTTAAGTCTTAACCAAACATATCCTGTGGGCGATCCACCATTGCCATTAAACATTGCTGTATATGTAAAATTGTAAGTCCCTGTTTTAGTTACAATAATGCGACTATTTCCTGCGCTGTAAGTTACTCCTGAATTAGCTATGGCAGTATTCCATAAAATAACAGCAGGAGTGTTGTTGGTTGCAGCGGTAATACTAGATGTGTTGGCAAATGTACCGTAAGTAGCCGGAACAAAATTAACAGTTCCGCCAACACTTAAATTTCCAGCAATATAAACGTTGCCCGATGCGGATACAACATTTCCAATAATTGAAGCATAGGTTGTTGTTCCACTAACAGATAAGTTGCCAGCAATATTGGTATTGCCACCAACATAAAGATTTTTGGCTATGCCAGCACCACCGGCTGTTTGTAATGATCCCGAAGTGGTATTAGCAGAGTCAGTTGTGTTTTGAATAATGGTTTTTGCGTTGGAATACACTTGTCCGGTTAAGGCCTCAACTCGGAATACGGGAACGCCATTGCCATTGATAATAAACCCGCCAGTGTTAATTATAGTATTGCCGCTTAAATTCTCGATAATTACAGCGTTAGCAACGTTGCTGTCGCCTGAAAGAATAGTAATGGAGCTGGGTCCAAAGTAGGCATTTGCCCAAGGCACAGTTGGCAAGCCCAGACTGTATGTATTAGCCGTCGGCAATAAATTACCCGCGTGATATATGTTACCCCCAGATAAAGCAACAATATTGTTGGTAACCACATTACTCAATGTTATGATATTACCAGTGACGCTGAGATTGGCCTGAGTAAGACTCATTACTTGTGTTACGACATTAGATCCTTGTGGCGTGGTCCAAAATGTAATCTGGCTTCCTGCATTGGCTGTGGTCTGTGTCTCGGTGGCCACCATGTCTATGCGTGTGGTACTGATCGACGGATAAGCACCGTTGGCATAGGGCTGTGCTGCAAATCGAGCCACGGTCTGACCGGCCGTGATCTGTGTGGGTGCGTTCACATTGCCGTTGATGGCACGACCAATAAAGGCCGCATAGCTGTTGGCAGCATCGTTGTAGATCCTGGACGGCAATGTGGGTTGACCGGTAATGTGCAACATGACACCGGTGTTGTTGACTGGAATAATGTTGCCATCGGGCGTGCCAATGATATCGATAGCACTGTCCAAAGAATTCAGTATAGGGGTGTAAAAATTAACAGTGTCACTCACAGTCTGTAACAGTCTATTGCCGCCCGAGCTATAGACTCCAAATTGGCCGGTCATGTTCACATAGGCCGCAGATCCTGTGGTGGTGATGGTAAGATTGGCGTTGGATGCTGTACTCTGTATGGTATTGCCGGTGATACTGAGATTGGCATTGACTGTGATACCGGTCACGCTGACAGTGGTGCCGTCAAAGGTCAAAGCATTGCTACCAATGATAGCATTGGCACTGTTGTAGAGAATCTGTGTGTTTAAGGTATTGGTAGTAAGATTGGCATAGCCAGTTGACGAATAGGCAGTTTGGGCTTCCATTTCGGCCCATACATTGCCAGTGACGTCGTTGAACCAAATGTATTGCAAACCACTTGTGCTGTCAATCCAGGTGTCACCAATGACCAAGTTTGATGTAGGAGGTGCATTGGCAAACGTCACATTGGCCAGGCCAGTAAGATCGTAACCGTTACCTAAAATGTAGTTGCCGGCGATATTGCCACTGGCACTCACATTGCCAATCACGTACACACCATCTGTGGCCACGGTGGCCACATTGGCTATTCCTGCGGCTGTTATGGCCACATTGGCATTGCTGTATACCGTGACATTGCTGGTACCGGCATGTAGCACATTGGCATAGTAGTTCTGTGTGAATACCAGAGACGTGGTTCCAATCGTGATTGGATTGTCAGTGATCAGTTTCCATTGTGTGTCGGCGTAGATCACACCTTCGGTAACCATGACTATGGTACCGGCCAGCAATTCGCCAGTGGCATTGGTATCGTTGCTGCGGGCCCAGACGCCATTTGACCCAGAACCGGTAGTGACTATCACATAGATACCGTTTTGGCTTTGATCAGTCTGTCCGGTAACCAAGACTCTGTCGTTGACTGACAGCATGACGCCATCAACATTGTTAGGGGCCGCAGTGGTCAACGATGTTATGTTGGTCACAGTGACCACACGAGTGGCCTGTTTGTAATCTATATCATAGATTTGATACGCACGTGGTTTGGTCAGGGCCATATTGTTTTACCTTTTATTGACAGTATTTAGTCAAAAAAATAGAACTCCAGGAGTCCTATTTTTTCTAGAGCGTTGCAGCTATTAAGCCAGCGTCACAGTAGCAGTTCTTGTCACGCCGTCTGTGCCACGCACCACAAATGCTAGAGTGGTGTTGTTGACCAACTGGAAGCTCATGGTTGCGTTGGTAGTCAGAGCCGGAGCACTTGCACTCAGAGTAGTTACCAAATTACCCTTGATGTCCACTTCGGCGCTGGTGTTGCTTACGCTTACACTGGCATTGCCACTGGTACTGGCCAATTCATACAAGGTCACCGTGGTTGTGATTTCTCTTACGTCAATCACGTCACCGCTTTCTGGAGCTTCTGTGAATGTGAGCACACAGGTTGGGTAGGTTCCAGACACAGCATAAGCCAGGGTTGGAATTTGTACCACACCGTTGATACTGACCAAGCAACTGTTGGTAGTTTGTGTGCTGCCCAGTGTAAAGTTCACTGTTGCGCCATCACCAGCAAACTGTTGATCTGAGATTACAGTAAACGTGGTTGAACCCACCGGACTCCATTGTGCATTGTCGTACACTTCCAGATTGTTCTGGCTGGTATTGAAACGCACCATACCTGTATGACCTGTTGCTGGACGTTGTACAGTGTTACCAGTTGGTACCACAAAGCTGGTAGTGCTGTTCAAGGTCAAGATCGAACTGGATACTGGTGTGTTGTTACCAATCAACACTGTGCCGTCTGTGGTATCTACATAAAGCAAAGTGCCAGCTGTGATATTACCAACCGAACTAATCAATCCACCTGTGAACACATTGCCTGCGATAACATTGGCGCCAGCACTGATGTTGATATCAGCGATTATATTACCACCCGTTGACACTGTTCCATATCCAGTAATTGCTAGATTGGCACCATAAATGTTGCCACCTGCACTGACAGTGGTTTGTACACCAACTGCACTGGCATTTACATTACCACCTGCTGTGACATCAGTAACTGCTATCAAGTTAACACCAGTCACATTGCCACCCACATTGAGTGCACCGTCAACATTACCACTCAGACTCAAGTTGGCACCAAGCACAAACGCATTGGTTTGTATGTTACCAGCTACACTGACTCCGGTATTGTAAAATGTAGCAACCAAATTACTGTTTACACCAATTGTAACATTACCGTTGGCTGCAGCCACGTTAGCGTAGCTGTTGCCATTAAAGATCTTGGTTGTGGACACGTTGCCGGCATTGATATTGCTGATATAATAACCATCACCAAACAAGTATTGACCAGATCCAATGTTACCAACAGCAGTGATACTGCCGTTTGCGTAGATATTGCCACTGGCTGTCAAAGTTACACCGCTGATTACATTGGCACCTGTGATGTTGCCTTGTGAACCAGTTGTTGTAAAATTGGCACCTGTAATGTTGCCACCTGCGCTGATATTGTTGTTGGCATTGACATAGTTGACATTGACATTTGCACCAATTAGATTGCCACCGGCACTTATGTCTGTGGTAGCAAGAACATTACCACCGGCACTTATGTCTGTGGTAGCAAGAACATTACCACCAGCTGTGATGTTGTTGGTCGCATAAACATTGCCGCCCAACACGTTGGTTGTGGCTGAAATGTTGTTACCATACACATTGGCAGCAGCACTTACATTGACATTGGCCAATACATTGCCACCAGCACTGACATTTCCTGCAGCACTGATGTTGTTGGTAGCAAAATTAGCTGGTGTAGTACCATCGCTGGTTGTTACGCTGAAAGTATTTGTTGTGGTTTGCTTGAGCTGGATGTTGCCCAAGTAAATGGTACTTCCGCTTAGATACAAACTCTGCCAGTTATTGGTTGCGTTACCCAAATTGTATGTGTTGGCCGCGGTAGGAATAATATCGCCTGTGGCCAATACATTGGCCGAGTACACGTTACCGCTGGCTGAAACAATGCCAGTGTTTACGTTGCCGCCGCTGATGTTACCAACCGCAGTTATGTAACCACCTGCGGTAATGTTGCCCAACATTTTTATGTCGCTGGACACATTGCCCGACAAGCTGAGATTACCACTGTACAGGTTGCCAGTTGCGCTGACATATCCAGTGGTCAACAAGTTGCTACCAATAACATTACCACCAGCACTCACAATGTTGCCAGTCAACAAGTTGCCACCAGTTATGTTGGCCACAGCAAACACGTTGCCGCTGGTGCTGATATTGGCTGCATAAACGTTACCAGCAGCACTCATGCTGTCGGTTGAACCAATTGCGCTGGCAACTAAATTACCGGTCAAGCTCAATGTGGTACCAGTTGCTGACCCAATATTTGGATAAGTCAAATTGGCATAGCTGGATACCTGTAGGTTTCCGCTACCATCATATTGCAAATTGCCAGTGTTGATTCTAGTACTGATTACTGTACCTGTGATTGCGATACCGTTGCCTTGTGTGTAAGCACCCGCACCTGAGAACTGACTCCAGGTAACGGCGGTAGTACCAATCGTGATCGGAGTGGCATCAGCAGTGTTGGTACATACCCAACCTGATGCTTTATACACAGTACCATCTTCAACAAAGGTAAATGCACCGTAGAATTGGCTTGGTGTGTCCATGTCCAAACTGCGTGTAAACACAGTGCTGGTTGGACTGTTGGTTGATATGTAATAGATACCGTTCCAGGCAGCATTGGTATCGTTGGCACCAGATCCAGTTTCATTCTGGATCAATACTCTGGCATTGGCCGGCAATGTGCTGAGATCAACACCGTCCAGGCTGATTTGAGCTGTACTGGTCACAGTCAATGTGGCACCAACTCCGGCTGTTCCATTAAAGTATGCCACATTGGTCACATTGGCCACATTGGCCAATGTAGAAACTTCGCTCACACTCACAGAAGTTTTGACTGCTAGACCTTGTACTGCACTGTCAACATAGTACTTGGTGGCCGCATCTTGTGCCTGTTGCGGATTGGCCAAGTTGTTGATATAGGCGTTACCTACACCAATGTTGCCTGTACCGTTGGTGAATATGCTGATACCGCTATTGGTACCCACTGCACTGATAACCAAACTGCTGTTGGCACTGTAGAGATAGTTGCTGTTGATGTTGGCTCCGTACACTGCACCGCTAGCACTGATCGTGACGCTGTTTACATTGCCTGAATTTACATTGGCTGTGGCACTTACATCACCTGCTGTGTTGATATTACCGGCTTGTACGTTACCTGTAGCAGTCACATAACCGCCAGTGATTATGTTACCGGCTTGTAGTGTACCTGTGGCTGTGATAGTACCTTGAGTGACTATGTTGCCACCAACCACGTTGGCTCCTGCTGACACATCAGTTGTGGCATTTACGTTACCACCGGTTACGTTGCCTGTAGCAGTTACGTTGAAGTTTGCAATTATATTACCACCAGCACTAACGTCTTGGTAAGCCTGTACATTTTGATTGGACTGTATGTTACCACCAGCTGTTACAGTGCCATAAGCCTGTATGTTGCCACCTGATGAAATGGTAGTGCCAGCAATTATATTATCACCTGCTATATTTCCGTTAGCAGAAACACTGTTGTAAGCCAATACGTTACCGCCTGCACTAACGTCTGTACCTGCAATTACATTGCTGCCAGCTGAAACGTTGGTTGTAGCAGTTACATTGCCGCCAGTTACGTTTCCGCCTGCTGACACATCGGTATTAGCAAGCACATTGCTGCCAGCTGAAACGTTGGTTGTGGCAGTTACATTGCCGCCAAACACGTTACCACCAGCACTTACATCTGTATTGGCTAAAACATTGCTGCCAGCACTTACATTAGTAGTAGCAGTTACATTGCCACCTGTTACGTTACCACCTGCTGACACATCAGTGTTAGCAAGAACATTGCTGCCAGCACTTACATTAGTAGTAGCAGTTACATTGCCACCTGTTACATTGCCACCAGCACTCACATCTGTATTGGCTAAAACATTGCCACCTGCTGATACATTGGTAGTAGCAGTTACATTGCCACCCGTTACGTTACCACCAGCACTTACATCGGTTCCGGCTAGTATATTACCACTGGCACTGAGATTGCCGTTGGTGTTGATACCAGTGTCGTAGAATGTGGCCACTATGTTTGAACTACTGCCAACAGCCACTACCAAGTTGCCGTCAGTGGCGGCTATGTTGGCATAACTGCCACCATTGAATATTTTTGTTGAAGACACGTTGCCAGCATTGATGTTGCTGATATAATAACCGTCACCAAACAGGTACTGATTTGTGCCAACATTACCAGTGGCCGTGATGTTGCCAGCAACTGAGACGTTTCCGCCTACGCTGACATTGACACCAGCAATGATATTGCCACCTGCACTGACATCGCCAGTGGTTGTTATTGTGGTTGCAGAAATAACATTGGCTCCGGTGATATTGCCACCCGAACCTGTTGTTGCAAAATTTGCACCGTATATATTGCCGCCGGCACTTACATTAGTGGTCACATTTACATTGCCACCTGTTACGTTACCACCAGCACTTACATCGGTATTGGCCAGTACGTTGCTGCCAGCACTTACATTGGTAGCAGCTGTAACATTGCCGCCGGCACTTACATTAGTGGTCACATTTACATTGCCACTTGTTACGTTACCACCAGCACTAACATCAGTCACGGTGTTTACATTGTTGGCCTTGAAGTCGGCATAGCTGTTGATAGCAACAATCGTGTCGTCGTTTACACCGCTGTTGGTATAGGTAGCAGCAAAAGTGCTGTTGGCCTCATTCCAGATGAGAGCAATGTTGGCTTGGTTTCCACGTAGACCGATATAGCCAATGTCCACAGTTGGACTTCCTGTGGTCTGTCCGTCTGCCAATACAATCAACGGATCTTGGATATTGGTGTATGTAGTGTCGACTGCTGTAGTAGTACCAGTCACGCTCAGATTACCTGTGATGGTAAGATCGCTACCATAGGTTAGGTTGTTGGACAATTTGACCGACGTTATACTGTGGTCCTGTATCTTGGTGTTGGCATTGATACCAACAATGCTATTTCCTGATATTGCATCAGTGATTTGGTTGTTTTTTATTCTTGTGACGGCCACGGTAGTCTCCTGTTAGTATTACTATTTATAGGCGAGCCTGCGTTTGCAAGCTCTCGCCCGGTTTTTATGATGTATAATTCTGTACCTGTGCCAGAGTCAAGTTGCCGGTGCCGTTGGTCCAGGTCACTGGATCTGCTCCCGATTTGAACGTGGTTGAACTTGATGTGCTGAATGTCAAGCCAGTTGTGTTACCAGTACCTGTCACAATATTAGCGCCACCTTCTGTGGTGCTCAAGGTGAATGTGTTTGTGCCGTTGGTGTTGGTCACATAATAAATGGTTGGATTGCTGTAACCAGAAATTGTACCTGTGGCCACGTTGCTCAGTGCGCCGCTGACTGTGATCAGTTCGCCCAAACCAATATTGGTGTTGGAGCAAGTGAATGTGCCGGCATTGCCGGTGATTGTGACGTTGGCCAACGACAGCGGAGTCGTGGTACCTGCCACAAAGAAGTTCACGGCATAGCGAGTGTTTGAAGCATCCCAGATGTATTTGTTTGTAAGGCGGCTGGCATAAGCCGATCCACCGTTGGCATTGAATATCATGTTCATTTGTCCGCTGGTGATTGTGGCGTTGGCCACCAAGACACATTGGCCAGCATCTGATGCTGTGCCTGTACCAGCACCCACGCCGTTGGCCGTAAACACCTGACCCACTTGCGGATTGATTCCGGCGCCAATCGTGGTCCAGTTGGTATTGCCCAGGCTCTGGATCTGATATGAAAAACCCGGAGTAAATGAACCGGCCGTGACCGAGTCTTCGCCCGAAACCAGGTATTTGGTCTGACCTTTTTGTGTAATAATGTAGGCATTGCCTTGCTGACCGTTCACGTTGGCTGTGATTTGCACCACTGGATACGAGCTGGTAGCGATGCCGGCATTGGCTCCGCCCACTACACCCAAGAATTCTGCTGTGGTCATGCCAGTTGGCACAACAGGTACTTCAACATTACCAAAGTTGTTGAAACCAATGTCTTTGGTGGTTGATTTTTTGATTTTTAATGGTCTGCCCATTTGTTTTCTCCTTAAAGAAGTCCAATCGGAGTTCTAGTCCGTACGCTGTTGGGAGACCCGTTCAGCATAAAGCGCACCATTGCGCTGACTAGTATTTATACGGGTCTGGTATTTTTACGGGACTGTGCGTCTCAATTAAATATTGCTATGAATATCAACGAACTTATCGCTCAGGGCAACACGCACCGCGAGCAAAACAATCCAGATCAGGCCCTGGCCTGTTATGTGCAGGCCATTGCACTAGATCGCAACTGTGCAGCTGCATTCAACAATTACGGCAATGTGTTGCGAGAATGTGGCGAGCCTCGGGCTGCTGTGCCGTTCCTGCAACGTGCTATCGAACTGGATCCAGGCAATGTGACAGCTCGATTCAACTTGGCTGTGGCCTGGCTCTTGGACGGCAATTATGTCAATGGCTGGCCACAGTACGAAAATAGATGGCAGTACGAGCATCTGGCAGGACTGTTGCCCAAATACCAACAGCCCAGATGGACCGGACAGGACATCAAGGATCAAATTGTGTTGGTAGTGGGCGAGCAAGGGCACGGCGACAACTTGCAGTTCATACGCTTTGTGGGCGACTTGATCAGTCGAGGTGCCAGAGTCTGGGTGCATGTGAATGCCAGTCTCATACCGTTGTTTAGGTGCATCTCGGGTGTGGAACGTTTTATACCCTACGAAGAAACTCCCGAAGGTTTTGATTTTTGGATACCAATCATGAGTATACCGGGCGTGCTGGGCACTACCTTGGACAACCTGGGACATGTACAGTATTATCTGACTCCGCCCACTGATCTTGTGCGTGCCTGGCAGGATCGCCTGGGTCCAAAAACCCGTCTACGAGTGGGATTTTGTTGGTCGGGTCGTAGAGATACCTGGATCAATCGTCACAAGGGCATGCAGTTTGGTGACATGTTGCAATTGATCCAGCGCAATCCCGGTTATGAGTGGATCAATCTGCAGGTAGATTGTACCCAGGAAGAAAACGATGCACTCGCAGCATCAGGTGTGGCTTGCTATCCAGGATCGGTACAGTCGTTTGCTGATTCTGCAGCCTTGATCATGAACTGCGACGTGGTCTTGGCCGTAGACACCGCGGTTGCACATCTGAGTGGTGCGCTAGGAAGACCAGTTTGGGTCATGCTGAATTGGTTTGCGTTGGACTGGCGCTGGTTGCTGGATCGAGATTCCAGTCCGTGGTACAGCACAGCCAGATTGTTCCGTCAACCCAGCATGGGCAACTGGACTGCGGTCGTTGATCGTGTGCATCAGTATCTGGGTTGGTTCAAGGTCTAGACCAGGTCAAACAAGATTATTTCAGATTCTCGAGGATCCTGTATCAGGATCTGGTGTTCTGATTCAATGGCCATGCCGTCACCTTCGGCCACGGCATGGCCATTTATGTTTGCGACACCTGTGACTGTGTACAGGTAGTAGTGTCTATGCCGGTTGATGTCAAAAGAAAAATCCTCAGTAAAAATGCCGGCCAGTAACCTGGCATCTTGACGGATGGGCAATCGAGCTGTGATGTCGCAAAAACGATTTAACTTGTCCTCTCTGCTAAACTCGTGCCAGGCATGGGCAGGCTCGGTGTCAAACTCATTGGGCCTGATCCATAACTGCAAGTAGCGATTGGGCGTGTTGGCTGTATTGCCTTCGGTGTGGCCGATACCACGACCACAACTCATACGCTGAACAGCACCAGCTGGCACTAGTACATCGTTTCCAAGACTGTCCACATGATGACTGCTTCCAGAAACCACATAGCCAAAAATTTCCATGTTTCGGTGCACATGCCAGGGCACTTGCCAAGCATACTGAACTCGATCATCGTTGATGGTTTGCAAATCGCTATAGTTCATATAGCGAGCATCGTAATAGCTGGGAAAGCTAAACGTGCGATAGCTGTTGATAAAGTTGGCTCTAGGATTACCGCGGGTGTTGGCAGGCCTCAGTGTTATCATGCCTGCAATTTAACACCAATCGTTGGCACCGTTGAGCATAGTGACAGGATTGTAAGGAGTCAACGTCATTGGTAACAAAAACTCGCCGGTCAACGAAGTTCCATCGCCGGGCGACCCGTCCTGCCAACCCGGATTAGACTGATCAATCGTTGTCAATTTCATTTGTGTTCCTGTCCACCCCATTCTTACTAGGCCATCATAAGGTAAACCGGTTGGTCCTGTGGCAAAAGTAACAGTGTAAACATAAGATTTGGTTATATCATATTCTGTGTTGTAGAAAAAAGCTCCTATAGTAGTTGCAATAGATCCTACCGGCCCGGACAGTGTGTAAAGTGGGCAATTCAAATCTCCAGCCGATGTTGCCAGATATCCATTGGTTCCATAAGCAGTACCGTCGCCGGTATTAAAAAGACCTGTTGTAAAATCTGCTGGATGTATAGTTAGTGATGGCGGGGTAGCGCCAATGCTTATACCTCTGCCTACTTGTATGCCACTGCCTAATTCGATTCCGGGTGCGCTCATTTTGTATTTTCCTTTTTATAAACCAAATCTTGATTTAGTTGTGTTCCAACTAGATGCCACTCCTCCGTAGCCAATATCACCAGAGTAAATTTTTACTATTGCCAAATTACCGCCCCAGTAGTCGGCATTGTCCCAACGGCGCATCAATCTTATACCCTGTCCACTACCAAAAGCTGGACCGCCTGATGTTATTCCAGTTGCCACTAGAGTGTTGTTCACATAAAGTTTGGGGAACGTACCGTCATAAGTGCCTACAATTTGATACCAGTTGCCTGGAGTTAGATTATAACTGGTGCCAGTGTAGATCCACTGTCCGCCATTGAACCAACCGGCTTCCAAATCAGTGCTGCTGTTGTTGATAGCACCTAATGTATAATTTATGCCGCCGCCGGTAAACACTTCTGTAAGAATACACGGACTTCCGCCGGTGTTAGTGCCAGTGTAGTAGTGCCACATTTCAACTGACCAGGTGGATAAACCGGCAATACTGGGACTTTGTGCGTATTGAGAAGAAGCAGGATCAAAACTTAAATAACCGCCGTTGCCAGAATTGTAAACCGGTGATCCAAATAAATCAAATGTTAGTCCACCGATTGTATCCGTCCATTGGGAACCTACTCCAGGATAGCTGGCAGGATTGCCAGCATCTAAACTTAACTCTAAAACGGGCAGATTAAAAGCAGGCCCAATTCCTATGCCCGGTCCTACTGTGATGCCTGCTCCTAATTCGATTCCGGGTGCGCTCATTTTGTATTTTCTTTTTATTTAGGTTGTTGGTTTCGTCGCCACTGCCAAAAATCTGGATCTCCGGGTTTGGGGTCTGCTGTGAATATATTCATGACGTGTCCTTAGCTGAATGTTACTGGGAATATGAATGTGGCCGGAAAAGCAGGCACGTTGTTCATGTAAAATACTATTGCACTACCAGAATTTGTGTCAAGATTAACAGTCATTGGACTGGTGTAGGTGCTGCCTGCACTCCATGTCACTGTTCTATTTCCTGTGCCGTAAGTGCTGAAGAATGCCTGATTGTTGGCCGTCAATGATGTGATAGCAACACCGTTGTAGATGCCAGCGGTGCCCACGTTGGCAGTCTGGATAAATCCGTTTGTGGTTATCGTGGCGTTGCCCGCTCCAGCGGCTTCGATCCATTGGACAATATTTCCAGTGGCTGTCATTTCGGAAAAGCTGACCACCCCGTTGGAGCCGCCTGGGCCCGGTGTGCCGGCAGTGCCGATCGAGATTGCTCCGCCTATCGTGATACCGCCGCCTATTTGTAATGGTGCTACCATGATTGAGTTCCTTTATTGTTTGAAGTATTTATACAATCAGGCAGCAACGAGCACCGTGCCAGCGGGCGTATCCGTTCACTGCCACCATTTGATCACAGTGTGGACACAGTCGCTTTTCACGTTTTTTGCCTGTGGTTGCTTCTATTTTTTTTCTAATAGTCTCTTCACTTTGCTTACGACCTGTAGCTTTGGCTCTTTGTTTGGCCCGGGTTTCTTCTGAATGAGTTTTTCCGTACATACCATTTCCTTCACCTTCTCTTAGAACAGATAGTTTTGCTTTATGCTCGTCTGACAATGGTGGTTTCTTTTTACCTGTAGTGTTTGCTATTAACTTAGCATGTTGTTCTGGAGTTAATTTATTTCCTATTCTAGCTTGACGTATTTTATCCTTGGCTTCTTGCGTATGATGCTTTCCAAACATTCCGTTACCTGTACCTTTGAAGGTTTTACTTTGTAATTCTGCATATTCTTGTTTAATGCTTTCATACACTCGTGCAGTAATCTTTGTGGTGTATCGTTGTTGTCCTTGCTTTTCTGCTCGCATCATTCTGAGTGCATTAAGCATTTTATGATGTTCTTGTCCTGTGGTCATTTTAACCAATAACCAGTGGCATACAAAGTGTTCCCTAGCTGTGAGGTTGACCAGATTATCTGGCTCGTCCCCTCCACCCAAACTACGTGGCACAATGTGATGACTTTCTGTATAGGAATCTAAGTGACGATTTTTAGCTTGGTCTG
>Ga0208617_1000055_pt1 | contig 47468 bp, 58 predicted proteins | sample CryBogCBE06Nov07_FD_184581 | JGI IMG/M metagenome (GOLD analysis project Ga0208617, IMG submission 184581) | Freshwater microbial communities from Crystal Bog, Wisconsin, USA - CBE06Nov07 (SPAdes) (version 2) | ecosystem: Environmental > Aquatic > Freshwater > Lake | place: Crystal Bog...
GTATCCGGGTACAAATGGCCGCTGTTGAAGAAGTCCCTGGTGCGATTAGTTGTATAAATCGGCCTTCTGCAATGATTCAATATCTTGCATTCAAAATTATGTTTTCTAGAGGTCTGAGTCGGGGATATATAAAAGACGTGATCGAATATTTAGAAAACCAACACTACCTGGATGAATCAGTTCAATTCTATATCATCAAAGAACGTCCTGAATTTTTTGAAGACATAAAACATCCCACTGAAAAAGCTCAACGATTCTATCAATCCTATTTGGACGAGTTGTAACAAAATCGAATTTCATATTTAGAAAAAACTAGACAATCCCATCAATCACAGTTAGACGACCCAAGTGATAAATAACTGACATTTAAAAATAAAGAGACTCATGAGCAGCGCAACAACAATTATCGACCAATTAGAAATAATCATTGACAACATGCTGTTGGAACACAAGACTGGACTTATCCTATCTGGTGCAACAGGCATCGGTAAAACCAGTTTCATCAAACAAATGGGTCAACTATTTGGGTTGCCTGTTTTCCTAGTTGAAGCACCACATGTTACTGCTGAACATCTAATCAATATTCCGTTCCTTGTAATCAAACCAACCGGTCAAGAAAAAAAGAACAAAGATGAATTTGTCAACCAACTGGAAAAAGACAACACATATTCAGTTGTATTGAGCAAAAGTTATTTGGCAACTGAACTTAATACTGCTCGTCGACTTTCTGATGCACAATTGCTACAACAAATTTACAAGAGTTCTCGCACCTTTCAAGAAATTTGGCAGGAAATGGGTGGAGATCAAAATACCATTCCTCGTGAAATACTCAAAGTACGTGCCAAATATCGTGGCATCCTATTCCTAGATGAATATTTCCGAAACACTGATCCCACTGTAAGAAATATTTTGCGTGGTATTTTGAATGGCAAGATCGGTAATGACCGAGTTCCCAAAGGTGTTTATGTCATTTATGCTAGTAATTTTTCTGATGTAGGCAACACTGTTGAGCCACCTGCACTAAATGCAGACTTTAAAAAATTGGACTTTAAGCCACCTTCCAAAGATGAATTCTTCAATTACATGATTGCCAAATTTGAAAAAGACACCGACAACAAATTGAAGCCTGAAGTAATTGAAGCATTTAAAAAAGAAGTCAAAGAAGAACACATAAGTTATGATGATTTGGAAACTGAAATCCGAACCAGTCCACGTCGTTGGGAACAATTACTTCTCTACGTAAATGCCAGTATACCTGTAAAATCAGAAGCCGATGCAGAACGGCTATTAGCAAATGTTCGCGCAAATTTCCAACATGAAACCACAATAAGCAGTTTACACAAATTAGTTGAAGGCATTGTTAGAAAGATTATTGCCAAATCCACCCCTCAATTTGCAAATGCCACTGCACTTTCAAATGAAGAATGGCGTGATATTCTATATCACCAAATTGAGATCAAAATCAAAGTGGGTGAAGCTCGTTCCTATATTCCTGCGATACAAGGTATGCCAGGAATTGGTAAAACTGCGGCAATATATAGTGTTACTGAAAGACTCAATATGAGACTGGTATACCTTGATTGTAGTTTATTAGATGTTGATGAAATTACTGGTATCCCAATTCCCAACAAGGGAACCGGTGAAGAAGAAGGACAGATGAGCACTGATTTCGGTGAACCCAGCTTATACCAAGAGATCATGAAACAAATACGAGAAGCAGATGCTGACTTCTTTGCCAATCCAGAAATCAGCAAGGAAGAAAAAGCTGCCTATAAAAAGAAAAAGTACAAATATGTTATTTTCTTTGACGAGTTAAACCGGTGTAAAACATCAGGTGTATTCAACAGCTTGCGACGTGTTATTCTAGAAAAAAGCTTTACTGATCATCTACGTCTTCCCAAGGATTCAATTATCGTTGCTGCACTAAACCCCTATGATCGTGGTACACAACAATTGACGAACCACGTGCGTGACAGCATGGACTTGATTGATACAGCACCAAGTTGGTCAACAACAATTCAATATATCAAGTCAATCAGTGACAGTGGACAATATGCTGAATACCGACCTGAAGCAAAGTCTGCCGCACTCAGTTTGTTGAGTGGATTTGTTTCAACGTTTGCTATTAAACGTAATGTGGATAACATTCGTGAAAATGCACGCAACTATTGGATCAAGGTTGGATCAGATATGGTTTATATCAGTCCACGTGAATATACTACCATGTATTTGGATTTGATTGCTGCATTAGAACGTGGCTTTAGAAAGCAGACACAAAATTCCAAGGAAAATATCGATAGATTGACTAAGATTTCTCAGGAAACTATGATGCGAACTATCAGCATGGTGTTTGAAAAGCACCAAGTTAACAGTCCTGAATGGGTTCGCGGTTTTGAAAATTGGGTAGCTCGTATCTTCCAAGAACAAATTACCAAGAAGCGTGATGCATCCGTAACACTTAAAGACGTGTTTGATCACGTTTTGGAAAATCCCTTGGATCATTTGAAAGACGATCCTGAATTTGTGAACTATGTCAACAATAAATTCAGTGTTGCCAAGTTTAGTGAAGATCTAGACAATTATTTGGATCATTTGTGCAAAAAAGAAAAAGAGGTTGTTGATCTACTATTGAAGAAAACACATAAGAAAAAAGAATTCCGTGATGCTGCGATCATTGAGCTGGATGAATTTACAGATAAAATAAATTATCTAATTGATGAAATCTTAATTGCTGCCCGAGCAAATAACTTGAGCGGCGATATTATTGATCAAATGAAATCAACTATACAAAATAAAGTTGCAAGCTTGCCGGGTCTAGACTGGAGCAAGTATGGCGATGAAGTTCAAGAATACTTTAGCAAGTTGTTTACCTGATGTCCAGATTAATCAAACTTTTAGAAATGGGATTGGATATGACACGGGCCGAACTGGGCCAAGTCAAATTCCGCTCATCCACAATCTCAGACCCACATATACGAATGTTGGTGAATGAAGTCGCCAAAAGGACTGGAATACCTACAGCCGCTCTAGATGCCAAACTATCTGAATTTATTCAAAAAATTAATGATATGAAACAATACAGTCAATTGCTTTATGAAACCGCAGCTCGCAATGCTGTGGAAAATGCAGCATTTGATCTAATTGGTACAGATGATTTTTCCAAAGAAAAGTTTGATATCAATGTTTTTGTCAAACTATGCAACATAATCCAACAGGAGCATGAAGCATTCTTTCCACTTAGAGCACCCGGTGATACAAATTATATCTTTTCTATTACACCAATCATTGTTCCTTCAACCAAAGAAGTTTTTAAAAAATACAATGATATTGAAACTGCTGCTGCAACGGAAGGCGGTGATTTTATTTTCAATCGCGACTTTATGCAAAAGTTAATTAATTGGGCAACCATGGAGCATGCCAAACCAACAGGCCTAAAATATGTTTCAAACGGTGGTGTGATTCCTGACAGCTATTGTTATATTGAATTTCTCATTATGCATGAATTACTGCATTATGCTTATGGTGACATGGCTAGAAGTAAAAAATTAAAACAGTACGCGCATTCTACTCACAATATGGCCATGGATTTTAGAATCAATTATCTGTTGGTTAAGAGTGGATATAGTCAATTGCCAATTGGGTTGTTTAGTGATTATATCAACTATGACCGACAAACCAGCTATGAAGACATGGTACGTATTGTTCATGAAGAACTTAAAAAATTACCCAAACCACTACAGGATACCTATCAAAAGATTGCTGACCAAATGGATGATCACAGTCAAAGCGGTCGTCCAACGCCGGGGTCATCTGACGCAGAAGAATCAAATCCCGGTAACAATCCAGATGATCCCACTCCAACTGAAGAAGAAATTCAAAAATCAATTGAAGACAAGTTGAGCAAAAAACAAGAAGAGACTGGTAAAGAAAATGGAGTCGACAGCAAATTTGATCCAAACAGTCGAGGTAATGGTAGTCCTGGTACAGGCGGATCACTCGATGACATGACAGATATCAGTGATTTGATTAAGCAGCAAAAGCCCAAATACAATTGGCGTGCTCTAATGAAACTGCTAATTCAATCAGCCACCAGCCATGATGAGCTTAGTTATGCTAAACCACATCGTCGATCAGCAACTGGTATTACTGTAGCCGCCGCCCTGGGAGCGGGGGCAATCAAACCAGGCAATAAAACGCTGCAAGAACCCACTCTAGATCTAGTCTTAGTAATCGATACTAGTGGATCCATGGGACATCACATTCCATTGGTTCTAGCTGAAGCTAAAAGTTTATTAAAAGCCGCTGGCAAATCCAATCGATCAATCATGGTGGTTTTCTTTGCTGGTGAAGATCGCTATTTCAAAGTTAATATTGGCAAGAATTGTTATGCAGAAGTAACGACCGTTGATGAATTCCTAGACAAAGACATGCCCAAAGACGCTGAAACTGGAGCAGACAATGTGTTTAACAAAGCTGGGTCTGGTGGAACTGAATTTACTAAAAAAATAGCTAATAACTTGGATCTATTAGCCGACAAGAAATATAACATCATTATATTCAGTGACGGTGATTTGTTGTCAGGTGAAAACTTTATCAACCTGTCGAACTTGTGGCTCAAACATAAAAAGTCTAACAACGTGTGTTTTATTGCTGATTGCAAAGAAACTTGGGTTAATGCTTGTAAAGCAATTGGACAAATGCCAGCCACCTGGACCCATATATAAATAGTGTATGTCACAAACACCACGCATATTTGGTCAAGCCAAACCACTTGCTTCAATAGATACTACTCTATTCATTGTTGCTGCCAACACACAAGCGCAATTTACCATCTATGTTTGTAATCAAACACCTGACATGGATAAAATTAACATTGGATTGGTTCCGTTTGGACAAAATGAAAACAGTGCCAGTTATATTGCTTATCAAACAGCAGTCATTGGAAATTCAGTTTTGAGTTTCAGTGGATTGTTTTTGAGTTCAGGTGATCAAGTACAGGTATTCAGTACCAATGGAACAACCAGCTTTGTGGCAACTGGATTAGAAACTGCTTAAAGCATAAATAAAATAAACAATTGAGGACCCCATGAGACTTTTTGAATTTGCTGTTGATTCAATGAAAAATACTGTTGTTACTACGTCTTTGCAGAAAACATTTCGCTGGCAACGAGTCGGAGGAGCTACTAGAGAATATCGAATTGATGATCTAACAGCGGCCATTTATGTTATCCGAAACAGTACTAGGGCTGTTGCCATTTGTTGGAATAATCAAAAGTCAGTTGAACGACTTTATATTTGGGATGAATTTGATGTAACTCGTTCACCCAATTGGCAACTGGATATCCCACTAGGCACAGAACTTGCAGACATACAACATTTGTTAATTGACTGGATATCAAATCCCTCACTGGGCCAGATAATGGAAACACAGCAAATATTCAAAAAAATTATTTCTGAAGCACGTAGAACCACAGCAGAAGAATTTATTCAAATGGCGAAAGATAAATTCGGTGATCGAGCAAATGCATTGAGCATGAAAGATCTCAGAGAAATAGCAGCAGAAAATGATGTTCAAGTACCAAATACAATCTGGAACAATTATAAAATTAACAGCTTTACATGGAACTTGAGTGGGGAGAGTGCCGCAGCATCAGATGCCGATCGAGCAGGATTATCACAAGCAATGGGTGCACCAATTGAAGAGCCAGATCAAACTCTGGACCCAGTTTATAATGACATGGTTCAACTTGCCAAAGTCAAAACAGCAGCCAAACTGGCCAGCAGTGGAAAACTTTATCTCATGGGGCGTAAACCCAATGGTGCTTTCTTTAGTATCAAAGGATTCGATCAAACATTGGCCAGCTTAGAACGCATGTTGAGCAATCAAATTGCAGCAGCGGGTGGTTCAGATCGTAAAAACATGGCCGAGCAATATGAAGAAATGAACAGTAAAGTTCGGCTGATTGCTGGTGGAGAATCCAACTTCATCAAAAGCTTGCTAATTACTGGTGCACCCAGTTCTGGCAAAACATACAATGTTATGAAAACAATCAAATCTTTGGGATTGGCTGAAGGACGTGACTATGTGGTTAAAAAAGGTCGAATCACTGCAATGAGCATGTACCGCACATTGATTGAACAGGTTGATGGCATGGTCATTTTTGATGACTGTGATAGTGTAGTTGATGACAAGAATGGTGTAAACATGCTCAAGGGTGCATTGGATACAGATCCCATTCGTGAATTGAGCTATGACGTCCGTGGAACTCTTAATACTGCGGTCATGGATTATAAAGAACGTGTTGAAGTTGTTAATGCAATTTCTAGAATACTCCGTGGTAAACCAACTCGAGATGACGTGGAAAAATATTCCTATCTTTTGAAAAAGAAAAAGAAGTCAGAAGAAATGGAAGATGATGATGATTTCGGTGTACTATATGACCTGAATGATAATGAAGACACCGACATGACAGACATTCATGAACTACAATCCTACTTCTCCAAGCACTTGCCCAATAAGATTGATTTCCGTGGACGAGTCATATTCATTTCCAACATGGAAGAATCACAATGGGATTCAGCAATTCTAACTCGTGCATTCACCGTTAATATGAATTTCACCAGCCAGGAAATGTTGGATTACATTGATGAAATCAAAGACGGTATTAAAACACCTGGATTGACTGATGAACAAAAACAAGAAGTGGTTGACTTTATCCGTCAACAATTTAACACTGGCAAACTAAAAAGGCAGATCTACTTCCGACTAATACAACAGTGTTTTGACCTTCGACTAATTGATAACTGGCGGGCATTAGTCAGTCAGCTCTAGTTTTTTCAATAGCTGATTGAAAAATTTTTGCGGTGATAGTTGTGACAATTATAATCGATTGGAAAATTGTCACTACTACTATTGCCAGAGCCATAAGTCCTAGCGTGTTGATGGTATTAGATGTCCAATAGACTTCACTTGCACTTTTGGTGAATACTGTAGATTCAACCCAATCATAAAAATTTAAACCAAATGGATAAATGTGCTGTGAAGCTAGGTATCCCATGATCAACCAAAATGGCCAGCCAAACAGAAGTAGTATGATACCAATCATTGAAATGTCTGGAACCACAGCGTATACTGGTGACATGATTATTGCGCCCGCAACTAAATACCACCAACCCAGACATTTCAAAAATTTATCCATTATCTTTGATCCATTCTTCAATAATATCTACCAATTCTTCAATTAATTCTTCACTGGGTTCATTCCAATAAAACATGCGGCCGCCTGAATTGGCAAACAGCTCAACGTTTTTCACATAATCATCAACTAACATGGTATTTGAGTTTGCAAAGAACGACTTTCCTGCACCACTAGTCGTAAAAATTACAGGGATTGAATCCAGTTCTGGGAAATGATTTTCCAACCACCTCTTTTTCTGAGTCACAATTTCAGAAGTTGGTTTATAAAAATCTCCAATTGATCCGCAAATCGCCAATGATACTGCGCCTACATGTTGTAATGACAACAGCTCATTCACCAATTGATCCGCAAATGGCATCTTTGGTTGATAGAGGAATCCACCATGTTGTGTATAACGTGGCAAGTGTGTCTTAAACATGTCTGAACGATTGTTTTCAGCCACAATAGTCGGGTCTTTTGTGAACTCAACTAGCTGTGCCGAAAGATCTGCTAGTACCCCATCCATATCGATTAAAATTTTTCTTGTCATCTAAATTCCCTGTTTAGTCAATTATATGCAATTGGCAGTCAATAGTCAACCAATCGTGGATCATCTGGTTTGGACCAACCACCCGGTGGCGGAGTTACTTTACCGATCCTACTCTGGTTGACAAATTCATCAATATGCAGGAGTTCACCTGTTTTTGCATACACATATCGTACCCAATCATTGGGTTCCAATTGTGATCTTGATCTAGTTACCATTTAGTCTCTCCTAAAATGCTGCAAACGGGAGTGCACCAATTGCCAAGAAGCTGGCCAGCACTGCTGAATTAAACATACTAAACATGAGCTTACCAATCCATGGATGACGAACGCGTTGCTTCTTTTTCTTCGGACTGGTAACTTGTTCAACGATTGTATGTGAAACAACTGGTCTAGTAGCGGTTTCTTTTGTAATAGACGTTTGATTTTTTACAATTTTGTTTCGATTCTTTGATACTGCGGAAGTCTTCAACACCGGCTTTCGATTAGTGGTTTGCACCACATTGGCTGATCCGACAACAACATCAATTCGAGTCTTTTGCACAATACCGGGTGTTCCATCTTCCTGCAAGAAACTTGTAAGGGCTTCTCCTACTGCAAGGCTTTGAATAGTGTCTGCTGTATCAAATGCAGGATTAGTTCTAAAGCTTTGTGCAGCAGCCTTCAAACCCTTTTGATCATTGGGAGTATATGCTCGCAAGGCATGCTGAACTCGGTTTCCTAATTGTGCAAGAACAGAGTCAGGAATATCTGCAAGTGATTGGGTAACAAAGTATACACCAACTCCCTTTGAGCGAACCAATCGAACAGTTCGTTCAATTGTCTGCAAGAAGTTTTTGCTGGTATCAGCAAACAGCAGATGTGCTTCATCAAAAAAGAAAATCATTTTGGGTTTATCAGGATTGCCGACTTCAGGCAAAGTTTTCCAAAGTTGATTCAACAACCAAAACAAGAATGTTGAGTAGACCACAGGATTTGAAATCAGTTCTTCTGAACGAAGTATGTTAATCACGCCTGCGCCAGACTGAGTCTTAATGAGATCCTGCAATTTGAAGTTGGTAGCACCAAACAAATTATCCATGCCAGACAATTTGAACTTCAAAAGTTTGCGTTGGATAGTAGCAATGCTACTGATCATATAGCCACCATACTTGAGATTGATGTTCTTCTGGTCTTCAACCATCCAGTTCAGACCACGACGCACATCATCCAGTGTTTCCAATTTTTGGTTTTGATCCTGCATGTAGACAAACAAGATCGTAATGATACCATCCTGTGATTCACTCAATTCCAGCAGTCTGGAAAACAAATCTGACCCAAGATCTCGAATAGAGATTTTGATTGATTGCCCACGATCTCCCATCAAGTCCCAAAACTTAGTGGGTGATCGTGTGATCTTTGCTGCAAGGTCACCTTTGACATCTTGTGCAAAAACAGGCACACCTTGCTGACTAAATTTCTGTGCGATACTTTGAAGTGTCGTGGTCTTACCAGTTCCCGTAGCACCAGCTACGATTCCATGAAAGTTTGCCTTATTCAACAGCAACAGTTGTTTTTCAGTTCCAGCAGTACCCACCAGAATCGAACGAGACATGTTCAGTCCTTTGCAATAGTTCTTGCTTTAATCATAATGTGATTCTATCAACATGTCAAGAAAAGAGTGGGAATCACTTCCCACTCCGGAGTTGTTTCTGCAGATTATTTTATTTTTATGCCTTTGCTTCAGACCATCCTCGGGCATAATCAGCCAGTACTTGGGGATCCTTGGAATTCGGTGCATAATTTCTACCATTTACCGCATCCGAATAACCGCGGTCACGTGCTTCAACACCAGTCGGTCGTGATTTATTAATTGAATTTCGAACTGATGCTTCAGTCCAACCTTCTGAATACCCGTCTGCATATGCTTGTTGGTATTCTTGGTTAGCAGCATTGCCGTCTTCTGTTCGATATACCCAGGTATTATAGGGATTGCCATTCTCTAGATCACGAGCAGCCGCCGTCCACCCATGTTCATACGCCACCTCATCAGAAATAACTTCTGACGACTCTTCATCCTGTGCTGAATTCCAACCTTCCTTATAACCCTTGGCATATGAAGTTCGATATTCTTGGTTTACAAAAACACCTTTTTCATTCCTAAGAACCAGTGGATCATATTCTGTCTGTGTTTCATATGCAGTCTTACCAGCTTTATAACCACGGTCATAGGCGTTAGCCAATGCCATAACATTTTCACGAACTGGTTCTGCAGGCGTTTCTGCATCTTTATAAACTGAAGCCGCTTCAAACGTTGGTTTGACATCATGCCCTTCGTGTTCACCAATAATAGTGTATTCGCATGCACGACCCTTGGCATTGTTATAGTCAACCGGAATTGACACCACATCACGAGGGTTGATTTTCAGAATCACAACTCGACCTGATCCACCATGGTAGTGAGGTAGGTAGGAAAATGCACAAAAGTGAAGTCCATGACTACAAGTTTGACTCGCATTTTCATCCACTTGGTTACGTGGCATTTTTAGAACCTGCCCAATTGAATTGTCCATCTTACCTGTATAAAAATCCTTATAGTCTTCTCGAACCTTTTTGTAGGCTAGAAAGTGACCATCTTCAGTAATTGGCAGTTTAGCAGCTTCTAGAAAACCATAAAGTTCATCCACTGCTCTTTTGCTGGGATTGGACATTAGATTTTCCAGGAATCGAACCATGGGATCAATATCAAACCCCTCGTTCAACATTGTTAGAATTCGATCAACCAGAGTGTTATGCAGTGGTTCACCATTGTAGTAGACGCCACCATTCTTAACTTCAACAGCACCGGATGAAAACTTTTCAATTGCAGCTGAGATATTAAGTAGGCTTTCAACTAGATCATAGTTTTTAATCTTGAGTGCATCCCGGATCTTACCATAATTGGGATGGCTGGAATTGATAGTTTCAACCTGTGATCCCATCATGAGAGTGATGAAGGTAGAACCAATAATAGAAGCAGAAATTTTTGACATTGTATTTTCCTTTTGTGATAGTTGAATTATAAGTTATTCAGCTGGAATTGTCAAGCTGAGTTGCTGACGCAGGTATTGATTTTCATCAACCAGGTCGACATAAACGCTGAGTGCTTCTGTCGTTTTCATATGTGTCAATCCAGGATAACGCTGCTTGATAGATTCCAGATTTGACTTCAGGATCTTGAAACGTTGGTTTTGTGCATGAATAGCCACAATCTCGTTTCCTTCAATTTCAACAAGTCCCATCATTTCATTTAATTGTGTCAAACTTCTAGAACGATTTTGCACTGGTTTTACGATGTTTTGAATTTCCAGAACATGTTTATCAAACAGACCAGTTGTTTTTCGATCAGTCAGTTCACAAAGAACCGTTAGCATATTTTCAAATTGCCGATCAGATTGGATCGTGAAATTCAAAATTTGAATGTCTTCAATTAGAGCAGTCAAATTCATTGCTCTGGCATTCTTTTTGACATGTTCTTCCAAGGTGACCCAGTTGGAATCGGTCACTAGTTCTTTACGTGTTTTGTTTCGTCCAGCATAGATTTTCAGTTTGCTATCAATCAACCCTGCGGTAACCAATTTTTCTTTTAGTCTGTCAAATGCGGCTGCACCATATGTTCGATTAAAACATTTGATGTCCCAGCGATCCAATTCCACATAAACACCACCTGCTTTTTGATTCCAGGTTTCTTCCACCCAATTGGTTGGATAGCTGTAATCATACTTCAAAATCTTGAGAACCGGGCTGACTGGTTTTGTCTGTTTAACCGGAGCAGGTAGTGTGCTCATCAATTGAATATCCACATCGCCCAAATAAGTCTTCAATTTATCCAGGGTCATTTTGGCAGTAGGATAAAACATATAGTAGGTTTGATAATCTTTGTGATTGTATACCAGTCTGGCGTTGGCAGCTGACTTAATGTCACATACAAAAATTTTGACATTTTTATCTGCTGTAATATTAAAATTATTCAAATCAATCCTTCGAGGTCTTTTCCACATGTCATCTTTGATAACGACTCGCATTTCTGCGTTTGGTATCTTAATGGACTTTCCAGTTGCGTCTACTACATCAACCAAATCATAAAAATCGGTTGATCGAATTTCAAATTGATTGGTATCAATTGTTTGATTTCGCCACTTGAGACCATTCGGGTAGAACAATTTATAATGTAGTCCTCGATTTTCAGCCTTCATTGCACCAAAAAGCTTTCTAGCTTCCCAGAGGGTAGGTGCGTCTGACAATCTCTTTTCAAACAGAGGCCGAATTTCAGCAGTCATAATATCCAGCTTCTTTCGAATATTGGCAATCGTCCTTGCATCATAACCCAAGCCTTCTCGGCTGGCAGTTACTTCTAGATCACCAATCGCAAAGCGCAAAACAACCCGGCACTGCTCCAAAATTTGAGCTTGTTGTGTCGTCAAATTGCCTTTGATTGACGTGACGTTGATTGGATAAGCCACATTTCCCATTAGAGCAAGAGGCACATTCTTTTCATAATAAGAGGTTTCACCAGCCACAATGCCCCAATCAACAGTTGACCAAAGATATTCTACCGGAGGAATAACCATTTGTTGTCCAGTCATCTTCGGAGTAACCGGAAACCATTTGTAGATTGACACTGCTTTACTATGCCATTCTCTGATATCACCAATGGTGACCGGAATCTTAACAGTCACGCCGTTGGGATCATCTGTGGTTTGATCGGCAACCAGTTCAGCACAACAAGGCATACCATATTCATCCTTGTACATGCTGTAAATTGACATGACACCATTTTTAACAGCAATAACATCAAATGCATCTGCATAACTGAATGGACTCTTTGAACCAAGCCCCAACTGACCAATCACATCATTTGATTGAGTCTTCGTGCTGCTACCATAAATGGTATAGATTCGCTTTACTTGTTCTGAGCTGAGTCCAACCCCGAAATCCTTGACAGAAAACCAGGGTTCTAGGCTGGTTGGTAGATGAACTTCAAACGGTAGATCCGGGTGTCCTGCTTCCACATGACTGTCCAAGGCATTGCAGGAAATTTCTCGAATGATACTGGCAATCTTATCTTGGTAGAGTCCATCACTCAAGATTTTGCTCATCTTGTGGTCAAAAATAATCCCGAACTGCTTTTCATGTAACAGTCCAGACCTTTGGATGTTGGCTTCAACTTCAGTAGCAATTTTCATTAACCGTGTTCCTCTAGTGATGCTTTATCATAAACTGTATTCAATTGATTGTCAACTGCTGAGCATATGTCAGAAGTTGATCTTTATAGTCTTTACCAATTTTTTCAATAACATACCAGTTTGGCGCGGCTAGGTCAGCTTGAATTAATTTGACCCATTTCTGTTTAATTTGAGTAAGTGCAGCGCCAAGTCCAGGACCATCTGACCATCCAATAGCTTTCAAATCAGTACCTGTAATAGGACATTTCAAATCCTTATAGTGGTTGATGTGATTTGAATTTGGTAGCCATGGACTGTAATTTATCGCTAATGGCCTAATGGATTTGAATTCCTGTCTATAGCGAACAAGGTCACCAATCCATTCAGCTGGAATGTTGTCAATCAACACCAATTCCAAAGCGTCTTTTTGTGTTTCTTTGTAATCGATTAGAAACTGAACGTATTTCAATTCCGAATTTGACCATCGCCATTCTCGAGCCAATTGTTCAAGTTTTGTTTTGCTATCCAGAACTATTGTCAAAAATATAAGAAGGCCATTCACTGAATTATAGTGGTAATTTTGGTTTCCAACCAAATTAAAATCTTTTAAATCAAATTCTATTCGGGCAACTGCTGAAAGAATATCCAGTTCCTGTAAATGCTTAAGAAGATTTGTCGCAATTGAATTTGACATTTTATTGGCAACAAACATCTTTTTGAATTCTGACCAAACTCGTTCAGCCGAAATTTTCCGAAGCCCGTATGCATTTTTCTTTATTGCAGATAGCGTTGGTTGGTATTTTTCCCAATTGGGACTATTCATTGGATAGTAATATGTGCCACTAGAAAACCTGACAAAGAATCTGAACCAACGAAGGATTCGCAGATAATCTTCTCGAATTCTCTCATCAGGATCACCCACAAATTCTAGATTGACATCGAATAGATCTTGGACACCGCCGAATGGATCAATCAATTGATCATCAAAGGTCAGTGACATGGAATTCATTCGGAGATCTCGACGTGCGGCATCCAATGTCCAGTCGCTGGTCCAGGCAACATCAGCATGACGGCCATCAGTTTTTGTATCAATTCTCAGACTGGTAATTTCAAATTTATTGGTATCACCATCTTTGTCATCAATCAGAACCGTGACCGTGCCATGTTGCAAGCCAGTTTCAATGTATCTATAGTGATAGGTCTTGTAAATTTCTATGGCCTGTTCAGGCGTTGCATTAGTTGAAAGATCAATATCAGCAATGTGATGATAAGAATACCCCTGTGCTTCATTGAGGTAGGCATCACGAACACATCCGCCCACAAATCGAATATCAAATCCATGTGATAGGAAGATGTTTCTCAGAAGAACGATTTCTTCTGGAATATCAAGTTGTTTCAATAGTGACATTGGGTTTCTCAAAAAGCGTTGAACCAGTTTTTTTAGATGATGTTGTTTCCCCAATATAACAACCAAATGCTGCTATTAGAAAAATCAACATCACCCCAATCGCCGGCAATGCAGTCAACCTAAGCCAAAAATCTTCGAATGTCAACAGAAAAATAGCAATTCCTGCAGAACATCCACTAAGCCAAAAGAACAACAATATTTTTAAAAAGGTCTTTATTTCAATGAATGGAGTTGTTATGATCTTTTTACGAGAATCAATTGCAGCAATCGCAAACAAAATATCCGGAATATCAGAACACCCATCAAAAAGTTCAGGATGTGCGTTTTTGATTTTCAAAAGTTCATATTCCAAAAGCTTGTTGTCAAATTCCAATTTAGCTAAATTGTTTTTTGACACGTTTTTCTTAAACACTACTGGTACTTAACCTCCCAATTGTTGTCGCATCAACCAACTTGATTTTGTGCTATTTCCAATAGAATCAGGAACATCATCCAAGTCGGTTTCTGCACCACAATAACAACAGCGAAATGTTTTATAAGTTTTTGTTGCTAGTCGACCAGTTTGATAAGTAGTGTATACGTCACCTGCTTCAATTAACAGCTTGGCACCACACCCATTATTCAAATTCCCTTTACCAGTACATTCACACGTTTGTGACCAAGAATTGGGATCAACAGCTGGTTCTAGGATTTTCACGATTCACTCTCCTTGATAAGATCAATTGCTTGAGCATGAGTTTGATTCAACTTCTCAAGCAAATTAAAATCAGCCAATAGTAGATTTTCTTTGAAATCTGAAAATTCGCGCACATACATTCTGCATAGTCCCAAATTACGTGACGCAACAGTGTTTGCAACATTGGCAATTCTATCAGCAGCTTTGGTATTCTGTGCTCGAACTCGAATCTCTTTTGGAGTTTCAACGTCGTTTAATTTGGATTTGATATTGGCATTTCTAGCGCGTCTATTTTCGCCAAATCCAGAAACTGCTTGAATTACGATCAACATATCTGAACCAAATGTGTTTTCAATTTCAGTTGCAGTAATTTGAGTATCTTCCAGAATGTCATGAAGCCAGGCTTGAATTCTGTAATCGTCAGAATCCAAACCGGCTTCAACCAGTATTTGTTCAACTTGATTTAGGTGATAAGAATAGGGATGTTCTCCATATTTTTGATCACCATGCCATTTAATGGCTAGTTCCCGTGCTGTTTGAATAGAGTTTGTCATAACCCTATTTTAACAGAGTTTAAATTGTTTGTCAAGAGCCTTTTTTGACTACTTTTGCAATCTTTGTTTCAACTGCGGTAGCATCAGTTACAGTGGTTTCAACATCTGTAATTGTTTGTTGTCCATCTGGAATTAATTTACCCACATTGGTTGTGGCTGCGTCAGTTGCTAAATTTTTCACATCTGCAATATCTGTTTTGACATCAGCTACAACTTTTTCAGTGCCTGCAACAATGTTAGTTCCTTCGACGACCACATTTGATGCAGTACCAGAAGTGAATATATTGGTTACCTTGTTGACGAGATTCGTAATATTATCTAAAATACTCATAGAAAATCCTTTGTTTTTCGATTCAATTTAAACTATAAATAATTGGACAATATAAAATCAATTTAATTTGGAAAATAAAATGACCAACGTTTATATTCATGGCGCACATGCCACCCCCGAAACATTCAACTATATTCGTTCAAAGTTTGGACAATCAGATGATGTTTTGATAAGCTATAGCAGTGTACATAGCTTTAAAAACAATATGCGTGACATGGCCAGCCAATTGAAATATTGTGAAGACATTACTTTTATAGCTCACAGCTTGGGTGGTGTTTATGCGCTTTATCTAGCAAACTTGTTTCCCAAAAAGGTTCACAAAACATTTTCCATGTCAACTCCCTATGGAGGAAGCACCCAATCAAATCTGATTCGATGGATGCTGCCACATAATCAAATGTTTCGAGACATTGCTGCAAATGGTCCGGTTATTCAAGCAGCTCTAGCTATGACTTTGCCTTGTCCATGGACTAATATTGTATCAACCCGTGGACATAATCCCTGGCTAATGGAAGCTAATGATGGTGTTGTTTCTGTTGCTAGCCAAAAAGCAAGAAAAGATATGCAGTTAATTGATGTTCATGTGAATCACTATGAAGTTGTCATTAGTGAAAAGACCATGGTCTATTTGTCAGATTTTCTATACAAATAATCACCATATTTTATTCTCAAACTGTGATCAATTGAATCAACCGGGTGAATTAGATTAATCAACGCTGGATGATGCTTCAGCGCCATCCACTGAATCATTGGAGGTGGATTCACTATATATGCAATTGATTCAGGGAAAGTTTGTAGGGCAACTAATTGAAGTGTCAAACTGGGATTGGTGAATGCACCAATATTTTTAAATGATCTCTTTATATACCAAATTTGATGGCTTTCTTCCCAGGTATCAGGAGAAGGCAAGTCATCTAAATCTGGATCATTGTGATAAATCATAATTAGGTTTTGTATCGATCTAAAACAGTTTGGATATCTCGGATTACGATGTCGATCTCTGGATTGCGAGCTACAGCAGTGCTGATGTCTCCATAGTGATGTTCTAGACATTCTAATAGCAACATTTTGATTTTTGATTCATCTGGAAAGGTTGGTAGAGTGCACCTAGTATATAGGTCTTCCAGCGTGCGTTCTTTTTCCACAAAGTAGGTTTCAAATTGTTCAAAAGTCCATTCACCACGACGAATAGATTTCAACTGTTCGCGATTACGTTGAAGATCTAGATCATGTTCAGTCATGATCTGTTCAATTTCATTCAATAGACGAACTGCTTGATAGGCATTTTTTAGATCATATCCAAACTTGGCAATTGTTTCTGCTCGGCGTGGATTAGCTGCATTGGTTTTGTTTCTGATTTTTGAAAGTTCAGAAAATGCATATCCTTTGAATTTGGGCCACATTTGTTTGGATAGAAAAAGATGACGACTTTCTCTGACTCGTTCACCAATTTGAGTTGTGTGGATCAAAGAATTGCGTGGACAGAATAGACTATCGATCATATTCGGATTTCCACCCATACACAAATTGAAATATTTCACAATATTGTAGATCACAATATCATATGAAATATCTTTATCAGGATCCTGAATATGATGTTGTTGAATCTGTTCAAATAATTCTGGTTCTTTTCCAAATCCAGGAATATGACCGGATAGATGAGGAAACGTCATTTCTTTGGGAGCAATGCAGAAACCATAAATGTCAAGGTCACTGTCATCTGTATTTACAGCATATGCCTGGCTTCCCATTTTTGCCAAATAGCAAGTGTTTGCAAGAACCCATTTGGGAGCATGAAATAGATTCTTTTTGTGTAGTCTGTCCAAAATCATGACGCCATCTTTCTTAGAATTTCTGAAACTCAGCATATATTGTGTAGAGATCAGCGTCAACTAAATCAAATATCTTTTCATAATTCCATTCACAATCGCGGAATATTCGGCCATCGCCATCCCAAGACGCACAAGTCGAACTCAATGATTCAAAAATTTGATATTCCGTGCTATTTGATTGATCTAATTTTTCCAGTGCATAAAGAATTGGTTTATAACCTCGATCAAATTCATTTCTGGTCATCTGCATTTGATGCGCCAAATTCAAGAATCGATCTCGATTCAACATCGCATCCAGGATATCTTCTTCATTGGCTTCCCAAGGAAGTTCCAACTTGATTTTAACAGATGCCAAGAATTTTTCACGAGCAATACGCTTGGCTTCGTCTGCTTTGAATCGTTCAGTTTCCCGAATTGTTTGAATCAAAGTTTGATATTGTTTTTCAATTTGTTCTTTTTTGTTTTTGATTGTAGTCTGCATTTGATTTTTAGAAACGTCTTGCAGTGGTACAGTGCGCCCAATGTCTGACAAATAACCTGCTCTGTGCGTCACATATTTGGGAGTTCTTGCTCGACTTTTGAAATCACGTTCTGAATAAGTTTCTGGAATTCCCAGACTACGCATCAAAAATTTAATCTTTTCTACTACTTTGGCATTATGCTCGACAGTCTGTTGATTTTCTTGCCAAATAGGTTCACAAATTTCCAAGACTTGATCCAGTTGTTGAATCAATTGATCTCGGCGTTTCAGCAATTGTTCGGCGCTAGTAATGTTGGAATCCCAGCTGGAATAATCTGGATTGGTTTTCCACCAACGCTCGGGAACCCATTTCAATGCCCAAGCAGTTTTGTTGAGATCGTTTGGTAATGTTTTTAGAGGGCGCCACGATTGTAGAGTGTCATCAGCCTTCTTTTTCTGAATTTCAAAATTTTCTCGGATGAATTGCCAAGCATCATCAATGTTTGAAACAATAGCCATCATCAATCCTGACTTTTGCAAATTTTTAGAATTTCATCAGCTGATCGATTGCTGGTTTTGAACTGAATTTTGCAAGCTGATTCAGCATTGTATTTGATACTTGATGAAATTGCTAGTCCACCAAATGCAGCTATACAAAGTACTGACATCATAATCATGAGCCATTTCACGTCATTATTCATGAGTTATTTCCTTAAGAATTTACAAGTTGTTTGATAATCTCACTTGCCATTTTGGAATCATACTGCCCAGAATAACAGGCTTTCAATTCTGCCATTATTGGACCCAGTGTTTTTGGTCCTGAAACACCAGTTTTTGCCATAATTTCACCAATGATTTCAGTAAGTTCAGTTTCAGAAAACTGTTTTGGTACGTAGGCACTAACCAGTTCATATTCTCGCTGAAGTTCAGCAATTTTTGAGGTTTCAGATTCAGCTAGAATCTTCAATGTCTGTTCTGCGTTACTTTGATATTTCTTGGCCAGCGCCACTACTTCGGCGTCTGCTATAGTAGCAGCATGTCCTGCTGATTTGGTAAGATTTGCCAGCTCACTGTAGAAAACGGTTAGTAGATTCTTTGCTGTTGAATCGCCACTTTTCCTAGCGGCGATCCAATCTGCTTTGACTTGTTCAAAAAGTGACATTTATTCCTCGACTAGTTGATAGAATGTTTCAGTGGGGGTACGAACAGTATGAATATTGTAGCCTTCTTTGCGAAGCCTGTGAACAAGAGCTGCGGCTTGAAGTGGATAGGCAGCATATTTGCTTTGGCTGACAAATTTATTGTCCTGCAAATCCACCAGCATTTGATCAATCAATTTGTATTTCATTCCAACCGTGCTGGGATCAGTTAAAACATGAATATAATTCATTCCGTTTGCACCCTGTTTGGTAATAACAGTATTTTCGGAAATAACACTTAAAATTTTATGACCCTGCTTTCGAAGGTTAGCTGCCATCACAGTCACATACAATTCATTGGTATGATATTGCTTGGCAAATTTAACGGGCTCAACCACTCCACCAGAATAGATGATTTCCAAAAAGATTTTAGTCAGAGGACGATCTCTTTTTGTTTCGGTATGTGGCGTTGGTTGGATTACGTCAACCCAATCAGACTCATTGTCTGCCAGTGAATAAGTCTTGAGTCGATTTTCAACTACAACATCTAGATCAACTTCAGTTTCGAGTTCAGCAATCACCTTGTAGAAATATTTGGGCGCAATACCAAACTGTTCCCGAGCAATCTGACTATTGATTGCGTTGCCTTCTGACAGAAATTCATAGATGCGATCTGCGTGAGTCATTTTATTTTTCCTGTTGTTGAAATTTATAAAGTATAATGTGGTATACAATTGGATATGTCAATGCCTATTCAGGTTCGATTTCTACTCTGAGTGGAAATTCAAAATTTCGTGCCAGTTCCCGTACATATGTGCGTTTTTCATCAGCAATCTCATGACTGTAGATACCAGCAATGCCTGATCCCGTGTTGTGAATTAGCATTGTGATTTCAGTTGCTTCTGTCAAATCCTTGTGAAACACATTGATTAGAACACTGATAACAAAATCCATGGGTGTGAAATCATCATTGAAGAAAATAACTTTGTATTTCTTCGGGGGTTGCAGCCGAGTTTTCGTAATTGTTGCAACGCCTCCTTCATTTTCAAATTCAGACATGGCATTCTCCTTCAACAGCAATATATGCTGATACCAAAATCAAGTCAACAAAAAAGGGACGATTTCTCGTCCCTTTTCCTATTTTCAGTTTGAGTTAGTAATTTTCTTTGTGGACGTATCACCAACAACCTCAACTGAAATTTCACGGGGTTTTGCCGATTCGGGAATTTCACGATAGAGTGAAATGGTCAACAACCCGTCCTTCAGTTTTGCAGAAGTGACTTCCACATGTTCTCCCAGTGAGAATTTTCTCTGGAAGTTGCGTGTGGCAATTCCTTTGAACAGGAAATTTGAGTCATTGGTTGTTTCAACTTGTCCTTCAACAGTCAATTCCTGTTGATGAACTTGAACTCGAATCTCATCCGATTTGAATCCTGCAAGTGCAATATCAATTTGATAATTGTTTTCATCCAATTGCAGAATATTGTAGGGTGGATAAGTTCCTGCATCTGTTCGGATATCCAAAAGTCTTCGGAATGTTGGTTCGAAACCCACAGTCAATCGACTCAAATCACGAGCAAATTCCGTTTGTAGTGCATTATAAAAGTCTGTTCGCATGTTAAACCTCCTTGAAAAAGCGAAGCTTGAATTTAGGTACCTCACTGAGCATACCTAAATCAAATCAAATATAAACAAACCGGTTTATAATGTCAAGAAGTGGGAGCCACTTTTTTTACAATTTTTTCTTTGGGCTTTCGTTTGGGTTTTACGACTTCTGCAATTTGATCGCGCTTTTTATTCCAACGCACTTTGGCTTCACTAAGTTCGCGACGGCGCTTTTCAGTATTTGTTTCAAAATAGCGGCGAGCTCGAACTTCTTTGGTAATACCTTCCAAGTTAACTTTGCGCTTTAACTGACTGATGGCAGCTTCAATATTATTGTTGTAGACTTTGACTGTGATGCCTTTTTTGCCATGATCTGGCTTTTCTTCATATATCATCTGATATTTGTTCTCCAATAGCTAAAAATATCAAATAAATGATACTAATTCAACTATTGGAGAAACAATATCAATCTGCTTTTTTGGTTTTTGCAGTAGACACTAATGCCATGATTGAGTTACCAGCAAGTAGTGGCGCCTTATCAATCTTACAGGGCTGAAGTTGTTCAATGAATTCATTGATCACATCAAAACCCTTTTGGCTGAAATTCATTTCGCGCCCACGGAACTTGACCACAATCTTTACTCGATTGGAATCTTCTAGGAATTCCAAAGCATGTTTGGCCTTGATTTGGATATCATGGCTGCTGGTTACTGGACGTAGTTGAATTTCCTTGGTAACAATCTCATTTTCTCGATTTTTTCGAGCTTGTTCTTTTTGCTGAATCTTTTGATCATAGGAGTACTTATTGTAATCCAAGATCTTAGCAATAGGAGGATCTGCTTGTGCATTCACAACAAAAAGATCCAGTCCTAGATTTCGACTTCGCTGTAGCGCTCTATATGTTTCAATAACACCAACGTTTGTGCCTGTTTCATCAATTAGTCTGACATGTTTGGTTCTAATATATTCGTTAATTAGAACCGGCGCTGTTTTTGCTTGAGAGCGTTGTTGAGCGTTATTCATTCGGCGAGCTATCTACTTTCTTTTCTAAAATTTTAATTGGTGGGATGATTCCCTGAACCACATCCTGATTTATAATGACTTTGGCCACATTGTCAACTGTTAAATTTGGCAATTCAAACTGAATTGGCAATAAAACTGTTTCTATAATAGAGCGAAGTCCTCGTGCACCTGATTTCTTTTGAATGGCTAAATCAGCAACTGCTTCACATGCTTCTTTAGTAAATTCCAGCTCAATTCTATCCAACTTAAATAATTTCTGATATTGTTTTATAATAGAATTCTTGGGTTCTGTTAATATTTTTACCAGCTGGTCTCGACTTAAATTCTCAAAAGGAACAATTACAGGAAGTCGTCCAATCAACTCTGGTATAATACCAAACTGAATTAAATCTTCACTTTCCAATTGTTTTAGTAGTTCAAAATAATCAAGTTCCAAAGTATCTTCAGACAATGTCGCTCCGAATCCAATAGTTGATTCCGAATTCAATCTTCGAGAAATAATTTCTTGAATACCAGTAAATGCTCCACCAACAATAAACAAAATGTTCTTTGTATCAATGGTGATGTATTCAGCAGCGGGATTCTTTCGACCACCATTGGCTGGTATTTTACATTCAGTACCTTCGATCAATTTGAGTAATGCTTGCTGCACACCTTCTCCACTCACATCACGTGTGATACTAGCATTTTCACTCTTCCGGCCTTTTTTATCAATTTCATCAATAAAAATAATTCCATGTTGTGTTTTAACAACGTCTTGTTCTGCTGCTTGATATAATCTGGTCACACAATCTTCAACATCAAGCCCTACATAACCACTTTCAGTTAAACTGGTAGCGTCTACAATCACAATTGGAATTTCTAAAAGCTTGGCAATTGTTTTAAGTAAATGCGTCTTTCCCGAACCACTAGGTCCGATGACGCAGCAATTTGACTTGTCAATTTCCACCCCATCAATAACAGGATTGTTGATTCTCTTTTGATGATTATATACTGCAACACTTAAAATCATTTTAGCCAAATCTTGACCAATCACAAATTCATCCAAAGCAGCTTTGATTTTGGCCGGAGTAAGTGTGTTGATATCTAAAATAGTCTGTGTATTTGATTCACGATGTAAAATTTCATAACAAAGGTCTATGCATTCATTGCAAATAAAAACTTCATTGGTTCCTTTGATCAACTTTTGAACTTGAATCTGGTTTTTATTACAAAATCCACATTGTCTAAGTTCAGTTGTTGACATGTCAGTTGTGCTTTTTCCTTTGTTTGTCACTTGTAGTGACCATCTTGATTTAGAAACCTCTGTATACGGTGCACAATATCAACACCATCGACTTCAACTTCTTCACTAATATTATTTATCGAATCAGGTGTTGATTCTATTGGTTTTTCCATATTTTCTAATATCTCAGGTTGTGAGTCTAAGTTTGAATGCAACTTCTCAGAGTCGTTTATTGGTATATCTGTTGATAGATTAATTTCAGCATCCGTTCTCGGTAATTCTGGTATTTCAACAATAGTATCAATTTTATTTTCAACTGGTTGTTCAGACAGCTTTTCCTTCTTTTCCTGTTCAGCTATTTCAAATAATTGCGAAGCTGAAATAGCTAACACTACTGCCAGAGGGTCAAACACACAGACAATCAAAATAATCACCCAACGAACTGCTCGTTCTAGTATATCAGTATTTGTTTTATCACCATAAATTAATTGCGCAATATATTTGATTGGCCCAACATCAGCTTCAGCTTTCCGAGCTTTAGCGGCGATGGGTGCTTTTTGAATTTGTAACTGATTAATTTGTGCCTGTGCAGTATTGATTTCATTTTGCAACTTTGATCGGTCGGCTTTTTGTGAATCACGCAATTTTAAAGATCGCGTAACACCAGATCCTGATGTAGCTAAATCTGAAATTTTTGCCAATTGTGAATCCAATTGACTCAGTGTTTTTTTATTGTCAGTAATAATTGATTGTTGATAGGCAATTTGTTGATCGAACAAATCTACTTGAGCTTGTATATCTGAATTGGGCGCAGTTTGACTTAAATGTGCTTTGGATAGAAAGCCATAGGTCCCCATGCTGGTAATCAACATTAAAACCAAAATGCTGGGAACCAAATACAATTTGATTACCAGTGATATTTTTTTCCAGTAGTGATGTAGGAATACCGCTGAAGTTAGTTTGCCAATTTCCAAAGCAGAACCCATTATAATAATTGGAACCACTGAACCCGGAAAGATAGCAATCAATCCTGCCACACTATAAAAGGCCGAAACAGATGATATCAATGCAGCAACTAATAATAGAACAATTCCGAAAAACATTAATGACCTTCTGAAAAATTAAATTTTCCTGCGGCCAATTCCTGCAAATTATTTTCTCTGTCTAGGAACTTGTATTGAATGCTAGTAACATCCCAAGTTTCCTGTATTTTTGCAATTACTTCTTCAGGCGTAAAAGCAGAACAGCTATAGAGATCAAATTCAAATTTGCTGTCATGTGGTTCCGGCATATTCCAAATATGCACAACTGCATGACTAGTTGTCAATACCACAACACTTGTAATGCCTTCATTTCCTGCGTCAGCACACCAGGCAGTCGCCGGCGGAATCATGACTCGCATGCGTACATGATCAACCATGTCAGTCATAAATTTACTCACCTTATCACATTCATGTTCCTGAGGTGGATTTTTAATTGTGGCTTGCACAATAAGATGAAGATGGGCAGATGGTTTCAATGACAGTGTTTCCTTTCAAAAAGCATAGCTTTATTTATATGCTTTTGAAACAAACTGCAATTTATATTACTTTGGTAACTGCAATATTATTTCCCAAAACCATGACATTAGAATCCAAAGCCTGTGCAGTTACAGATATGATAGAAGCAGGATTATATCGACTTGCTGTTGCACCAATTTGACCAATTGTTGGATCAAATGTCATTTGATTTTTCACAATTGTTTCATTCAATGCACGAGCAACAGATCGTTGTATTGCAGCAGTATCTACAAATACCGTGCCTGAATCTGGCTCTGAAGATTTGGCAACAGTGGTTACCTGATTGTTTCCAGCTATAGCGACCGTAAATTGTAGGGTGGTTGGAGTAACCGTGCCTGTTTGGTTTCCAGTTTTAACCACGTTACCAATATATTGAACAGGAGTAGTGGTCTGTAGTTCTGAAATCATTTGATTCCAACGCAAATTTCCCTGGGTAATTGCTAGACTTTGAGCAATGGTTGAAGGTGTTCCTCCATGTGTGCCTACTGTAATACCTAGATTTGATACCGCGTTACCTTGATTAATAACCCAGGGTTGACCAGGAACCTTGCTATAAAATTGTAGATAAGGCCCAGCTGGTGTAGCTCCTACTCCGGTTAAATTTGACATGGCATTTATTTGCTGACTAGCAATCAGTGTATTTCCCGCTGTTCCAAATACTATAGTGGTTCCATTAATCATAACATTGGAATTTGCAGTTACATTAGTATAGCTTCCTCCCAATTCACGAGGATAATATTGGTGTGTTTCTGCCAGCAATCCCAATTTATATAGTGCTGTACCATTTCCCTCATTTAGATAAAACGGCGTACCGGCTGATTCCCAAGTGTTTGCAAGTGTCAAGTAAGTAGCTGCCACTCGTTGATCAGCAATGACATTTGTAAATTTGGTCACGGCGTTTATTTTTGTTATGATGTCAGCAAGTGCATCTGCTGCTGCAAAAGTTACAGTCACACCATTTATTATAATAGTTTCACCAGCGTTCATCACTGTCGTAGAAATAGCAGTTCTACCAGTGACTGCGATCAGTCTATTATAATCTGCTGGTGTTGTGGGATCCAAACTGCCTGCTTGATTGCCAGTTAAACTGGAATAATCAGTTGGAGAATTTAGAGTCCAAGTTACATTATATATAACTGGTGGTTGGTTAGACGTGGTGGGATTCATATAAAATAACCTCGATGACTGTCAGCTATTTATGCCAACTGTCACCGAGATCTATTTTCATGCTCTGAACCTATGGTGGCCAATAATTCTGCCACCAGACCCAGATCTGGCACTTTCAAAATACATATAGTGATTGATTGGTCCAGTTTCCAAAAGTTTAATAGCAACTTCTTCTGCTATTCGCAAACTGGCATCATTTGTGGTCCTTAGTTTTCGTCTGCAATAGTGACGCCAAACTGCAAATTGACTGGGTTGTAGAACCACTGCTTTAATCGTTTTGGGATATTTGGGATTAGTCGTCCTATTTAAGATTACACTACCAACGTGCATCATTCCCAAACGACCTTCACCCCGAGCTTCTCCCCAGATAGTCCGGCTCAAGTAATAAATGTTTTCTTCAGTGGTATCCATCCAAGCGGTAGCTTGGGGTGTATCTTGAAAAATAGTTTCCTTTTCTAAAAAATTATATTCAGAAAAGTTGGTAAATCGAATGTTTTCTCTCAAATTAAAATTTGTTGTCTGAGTTAACATAGGTTCTGTTGTGAGTGTTTGAGTTTGGGCACTTGTTGCCAAAAAACAGAAAAACGCCAACATTACTGTTGTTAAAAACCTCATTTCATTTCCTCTTAAATGCTATCTGATGCACCAACCTGGGGCTGATTTTGGAGATTGTGCAGGGCACGAATACTCAGTTGGGGTAAAGATTTTTATATAAAAATCAGTTGAATCTAGATAGTCTTGTTGCCTCCAATCAGCCTTTACTGAAAATATTTATGCTCAGTTTATAGCACAAAACTACAAACTTATCAAGCGAAATAATTTCCTGTGTTAATTCAATTACTTAAAGTTCTTCGTTCCATTCGCGATGGCCTGTTCGGTAAGCCATGTTGGCTTCTGTTTCTCGAACTTCTACTCTAAAACACCAGACACGTTCTGATTCAGCTTTTCCGAAACTTGGAAGAAACTCTGTGTTCACATAAGTATAGAGAAAGTCAGCTAATGCTTCACATCCTGTTTTTTCAACTTCAGTTACTTTGGCAATCTTTGCATCGTGCAATGCTATCAGTAGATCCTTTTGAGGATCATCTGCGGCAACAAGGAGACGATGATCGAACCATTCTTCCAACTGTGCTTTTAGTGGCCGCAAGGACCCATAATCTTGAACCCAATTTCTGACATCTAATTCATCTGATTCAAAATAAAATTTAATAGTTAAAGCATAGCCATGAACAATTGAACACTTTCCATTGTCTCGCCATTGACGATATGCAACCGGAAATGCATCACGATATTCTTTAGTACTAACATATTTTTTTTCTATAGCTGGGTAACCCATTGTCAATCCTCGATCTTTTAAAAATTGTAGAATATTTTTTATTCAATATCAATAAATAGTTGATGAAAATACTAGACCTAATTGAAGATCGACGTCCTGCTGACATAAATGATTGGTCTGATGAACAATTACTAGATTTCATCATTAGCAAATATTCTGAAGCATATTCAATTAGTGACAAATCTAGAAAGTCAGATTATATTCGTGGCTTTTTAGAAAATGCTACCAATATATCTGAAGATGTCATGTTACAAGCAGTACAATTTGAACCACTATTATTATATGTTTTTCGAAAATTCAATCCCAGCTTGAGAGTTCAACTAGCTGCGGTACAGGGAAATGGTCGTGTAATTGGTAACTTAAAATATCCTGCTCCACTGATTCAATGGGCTGCTTTTAATCAAACCCCACAAGCATTTTATCATATCCAGCCCCCTGAATGTTGTATTCCTGAAATTAGAAAAATACATGAAGAACGAACAGGTGCACCAACGTTGACTGAATCTTCTAAATTGCCCACCTCAGAAAAATTGCAATATTGGTTAAGCAAATTTAATCCTATTGATTATATCAATCTTTGGTCGGATAATATTTTAATTGAATATTTCAAAACTCGGTATGCAACAGATATGGGTGAAATTTCATTCAATGATATATTTGAATATCGCAATACTTTAAGTGATCAAGTCATGTTAGAATTAATCAAATTAAACCCTGGTTTTTATACGGTCCTTGAAAGATTTCATCCTAGTTTAAATGTACAAATAGAATGTTTGAAACGATCTGGATTACATATATACTATATGACGAATCCGCCACCACTTCTTCAAACAGTAGCATGTCGTCAAAATCCCCTTGCGATTAATTGGATCAATCCAATTAAATCAATCGATATATCACTACTGAAGAAATACAGAGACATATTAGAACCAGACCAACGATCGTACTTGGAGTCTCTGGAAAAATTAACAGAGTCTGATGAATCCATTGACCTAGATGATCCAAATACATGGAGTGAAGAGGATCAAATTGATTATTTAAGATCTTTTCCAGGCGCAATAAAAGAATTTATAAATCCCAGTAAGAAGCTTCAATCGGTGGCAGTTCGATCTGATGAATGGGCATTAAGCAATATTGAAGATCCTGATGAAGATGTTCAATTGGCTGCTGTAACTGCTTATCCCAACAGTGTCCGATACATCAAAAACCCATCGCAAAAAGTCAAATTGGCTGCTGTTTCAAAAGATGGGATGGCTTTGTTGCGCATAAAACCTGAAGAAAGAAACATAAATATTCAATTAGCTGCGGTTATGCAAGATCCAGAAATCATATATGAAATAGATAATCCAGTACCTCTGGTTCAAACAGTTGCATTGAAAAAGACTCCCAAAGCAATCAATTGGATCCGACCCGAAGCAGCAATAGTTCCTGAACTACGAGAAAAATACAAAGATTACTTTTATGGATCATTGACTGAATCTGCTTATGATGCAGATGACCCCAATACCTGGACAGAAGAACAACAGATTGATTGGGTACGCCGATACATTGAAAGAATCAAACAGATTAACCACCCAAGCAAAGCTTTACAAATTGCAGCAGTCAATGAAGACGGTTGGGCCATAAGTCAAATTAAACCCGAAGACCAATGTCTAGAAGCGCAATTAATCGTAGTGCGAGAAGACGGGCATGCTACTAGAATACGATATATGCGATATCCTCCACCACTCGTTCAATGGACGGCAATAAAAAACAACCCAAAGGCAATTAATTATATTGTACCACAATCTTGTATAGATCCAAGTTTACTGGAGAAATATGGTAGTTATTTGAATGAATCATTGACTGAATCTGCTTATGATGAAAGCGATCCTAATACCTGGTCTGCATATGATACAGATAATCCCAATACCTGGACAGAAGAAAAACAGATTAATTGGGTAAGTCGAGACACTATTATTCGAATTAGGCGCATTAACCACCCGAGTAAAGCAGTTCAAATCGCAGCGGTGAAGCAAGATGGTTGGGCAATAAGTCAAATTAAACCCGAAGAACAATGCCTAGAAGCACAATTAATCGCAGTCAGAGGGAACAATGCTCCTTTAATAAGATATATGAGAAATCCCCCACCACTCGTTCAATGGGCGGCAATAAAAAACAACCCAAAAGCAATTAATAATATCGTACCACGATCCTGTATAGATCCTAGCCTATTGAAAGAATATGGTCACCTGATAAATACCCAGTGAATTTTCGGAGATCACACCATGTCTGAACCCATTATGCCAGTTCCTACTCTAGAAAAACCCAGCACAAGAAGTGAATGGACATTAATCGCCTCACTGCTTTGTCTATGCATATTTTCACTGGCAATGGTAGCCGCCCTTATTTTCAAAGACTGGAACACCCCAGCAGGAACTCAAATTATTGACATTTTGGGGTGGGGTTTGAAATTGAGTGTGGGCGGAATTTTGCTTATAGTTGTTGCAATCAACAGTCCCTGGTATGGTGTGGTCAAAGCATCTGGATTCGGAGCTAATTTGGAAATCGATGGAAAAGACACTAACCTACAAGTCGGTGATAAAACCTGAAGATCAAAAGACGTGGGATGATTTCATTTCACGAGTCGATTGGAATGTAACTTATCTAATTCAACCCATTCATCAACCTCCTAAATTGATTTTAGATCTTCATGGTCTAACTATTCAAGCTGCTTGGCAACAAACTATTGATTTTATCAAACTTCACAAAATTTATAAAACAAAATCGGTAATCGTCGTAACTGGGAAAAGTGGAGAAATTTTTAAAGAATTTATCACTTGGACAAAACTCAACCCATTGGTCAAAAAAATAGAACCCATTCTAGATCGAAGACAAGAGGTGGGTTCTTTTAGAGTTTATTTGAATTAATCTTCTTCGACTAGCTGTCGCAATAGATAACCATTCGCTCGATCATTGACTCTTTGACAGGCTGCGACAAATTTCCCATCTGCAGACAACAAAGCATCATAATGATTGGCCATCAACATATTGGGCATGGCAATTGGTCGAATTTTTATAATCCAATCAGAAACCGTGTCAATTGATTCCTGACCATTTCTCAAAACATGGACTGCCATTGCTGTTGCAGTACTACGACTCATTCCAGCGTAACAATGTATCAGAACTACTTTATCATCAGGAATCTCGCTAGCCCAATTCAAAATGTCTTGACAATTTTCAACAGTTGGGGCACCAATCTTATCTTTATGTTCAGTATCCCAGAAGAACAGTCTTTTGTGATTAGTAGGAAGTACCCCCAATGGAGTTTCTAACTCATCACCCACGTCCAAAATAGTCAGAAGATAACTGGGCCTGTATCTCCAAGCAAATGCTTCCACTTCATGTTTTCCACAGACCCAGATGGTCATCGGTTAATTTCCTTGTCGATCAATAGTTTCAATCGCTGCGACAGCAAATGCAGCAGTCTTTACCATGGTAGCTCTATATGCTGTCACAGCTGGCTTGGTCCAGTTCTTGAAATCAACTGGTTGTAGCTTGCTGGTAGATTCTGAAAGATTGTTCCACCAGCTGGTTAGTGCGTTTTTCGTAGTGGTTGAAGCATTGTTCCAAACAGTTTCTTGATTGGCACGTTCAGCTTCAATTTCTTTATAAATTTCTTGACGTGTCGTCATATGTATCTCCAGTTAAAAACATATGATAACTTATCAGAGATCGGAAGTCAATTATTTTTTCTAATAGTTCCAACTGGTATTGACAATATTTCTTTGCCCAATTTTTTTAATTCTGGATAGGCTTCCGGATTGGTTAATTTGTAGAACGCGCATGGAATTCTTCTCTGTACAGGACTTCTCAGACTTAATGTAGTCCAAATAGCTGAATCCTCAATATAAAATATATCGAAAGTATCAACAGTCAAACGCAAAGCATAGTTTTTAAAATTTTCCAAATTAGCTTTCAAAAAGTTGGGCGCAATACAAGCATAAGCAGGTCGATCTAATTCACCATTTAGAACTATAACTGAAACAGGTCGAGTTGCAATATTCAAAACCGGATCTGTCTCAACTTCAGTTATTGGTATTTTGATTCCAGTTTTATATTCCAGTTCTAATTTCTTTCGACGAAAAGCTGGTCCATGGTTGTCATCAAAATCCCCAACCACTGCCAACAAATAGACGTGAATCATTTCATGCAGAAGAACAGAATCCAATTGTTCAGCCGTCTTTTTGAAGATATTAGAGAATGTCATTGTCATACTATCAGGAACAATGGCTCGACTAGTAGCAGTTTTTTGGATCTTACAGTCTACTTGTCCACCAACCCCTTTGAGTGGTTTGAAATAAATTGGAATAACAGGCAATTGGTTATTGAATAAAGTTTGATTGAAATGGCGATATCGCTCCAGCATTTGTTTGGCCAGAGCGATATCAGAGTCTTTTTGTTTTATTTCCCAAAGTTTCATCAACTATTTATTGATTTGGATTAGTTGATATCTTTCTGAACCAATTGTGTTTCAAGCATAAATAAAAGATGTAGTTCGCGGGACGGGAATCCCCAACTACTCTAACGCTTATAGGAGCATCAGCATGACTATTTATTCTGCAAAAAACCCACCACTTGATTATTATGTATATGCTTATTTAAGAAGTAAAGATTCTGCAACAGCAAATGCAGGAACTCCATATTATATTGGTAAAGGAAAGGGTAAAAGAGCATGGAATAAAGAGCATAACGTGCATGTTCCAACTGATAATAATTTGATCGTTATCTTAGAATCTAATTTAACTGAATTGGGTGCATTTGCTTTAGAACGTAGGATGATACACTGGTATGGAAGAAAAAATTTAGGTACAGGTATATTAATGAATAAAACAGATGGTGGAGAAGGAGTATTTAGTCCATCAATTGAAGACAGAATGAAAAAATCGCAAAATCTTAAGCAATTTTATGAAGATCCAAATGAAAGACTAAAAGCGTCAATTCGAACTAAGAATGCACACTTAAATGACCCAACTCTTTCTCTTCGAAAAGCTCATCCCGGAGAATCAAATGGAATGTGGGGAAAAACTCATACTGAAGAAGTGAAACAAGCACAAAGTATTAGGGCCAAAGGAAACTCTTCAACACGTGGTTTGATGCGAATTTATAATACAATGACGTTAGAAGTCAAAACAATACCATGTTTAGATCCAATACCTCCCGGATGGAAACGAGGTTTGCGGCCTTCTAATTCGAAAAATAAAATTAAACGTATAGCAATTTATAATCCAGAATTAAATCTTAGAAAAACTATTGCAATTGATGAAGAAATTCCTACTGGCTGGTTACTTGGGTACAAAATCAAAAAATAATTTTTGAATATCTTTCTGAGCTAATGGTTTCCCACATCACATCTGCGGGCGTAAATGTCTTACTTGCCAATATTGACTTCAACAAGCTAGGACTAAATCCAGAAACCAATGCCGTTCCGTTTTGATCATATGTCACTGGCACATTCCCTTGTCCTGCTGAACGAGCATTCAAATTCCAAAAAATAATATTGGGCAATGAATAATTGGCCTGTTCAAACATATTCCTAGCTAGATCAAACACGCCGATTGATTTACCATCTCGGCATGCAGCATTGTATTCTTGGTCTGAAAAAATGATTAGTGATTTAGGCATCTGATCAGCTGGGATTTTATGATTAACTGCCAATTGCAAAATTGCTCTAAAAGCAGATTCAATATTCGTACTACCAGCCCAATCTGCATTAGACATGCTATTATATTTGGTCATCAAATCACCGGCTGGAAGTTTCGCAATCTTACTATCAGTTGTGAATGTCAAATACAGACCAGCAAATGGACCCTGTTGCTTGGTCGCTAGATAGAGGCCAAGGCTAACTGCAACATCCATACAAGTAAGATTTGGATTATCGCCCACTGAGCATGTCATGCTTCCGCTCACATCAACCAGTGGTAGGATAAAATCATCACCCAAATAATTGGGAAGTGCTTCCCATTGTGCATTGGCAACAACTCGATCACCCCCTTGCTTCAAACTCTTGATGATGTCATAGGGATAAACTGCACTTGCGTTGACTTTCGCAGTACCAGCTTGCAAGCTGGCTCGGTAAGCAGCATATCGTTCACCATCACGCTTTGTGAAAGCCTTTTGATAACGAGCGGCCGCAACAGAAGGAACATGACTATAATTAATAGCCGCCCAATCTTTGGCTGACATCTTTTGTTCAACAGTGTTGCTTGCACTAACGATCAATTGGCGATATGACTTGGGAGTCAAATTCATATACTTACGAAGCGCATTAGCAACTGGTCCTTTGCGAGGACTCCACTTGCCTGCCAGACCATCTGATTGACTCAAAGCCAGTGCAAACATTGAATAGGCCATGTTTTGAAAACGACTGGTTTGGAAAATTAGCAAATCATCCCAACGACCATAGGTTGGTACAAACGGAATCAACTTTTCCAATTGTTCCGGGTGAGTCTGTTCAAGCCAAAGTAATCCTTGTCGAAACAATTCTCGCTCTCCCGAACCACCACGAACATCTCGTGCCCAAAAAAGAATACGAGCTGCATTTTCTGGATCAGCCTGCCAGGCACGTTCCAGAGCTGCTTGAATTGGTTTGCCACGAGCAGCACCAACGAAGAAAAAGAAATCAACCAGTGGATCCAAGCTACTGTTTAGAGTAGCCATACCATTGGCAGTCAGTGATTGATTGTTACTGGCTTCTGGAACCAGACGAGTTTCAAGCGCGGCGGCAAATGCAGACATAGTAGTTTCCTTTTTGTTTGTTGAAAGATGTCAACCATTTCTAGTTGTCATCCAGGGGGCGTTTTTAGTCGTCTTCACCACTCATTTTTTCTAAAGTGAGAAACGTATTACAGGCCGAACTTTTTTTCATTAGCATTGAAAATTAAGTAGTTGCGGAACTCGGCCTTTTGAAATTTATAAAACAGGACCAACTTGGTTTCATTGGACGTGAAATTTGGTTAGTTGCGGAACTGGTCCTTCTAAAAATGTACTAAGCGGAAGAGCTAACGTTTTTCATCCAAATTGAAATGTTTTTAGTTGCTGTATGTCTTCCTTGTCTTATTTATGCAAAATCCCGATTGGAATGTCAATTGTTTTCAAAAATTATTTTGAAAAAATTTTCAATTAATTTGGGTGAACCAATCAATTGTTTCATACCAATCTTTTCTGCTCAATTTGTTATAGTTTTTCAAGCCCTTAATATGTGGCTTGATCCATGGCATAGTGTCATGAACAAACATTGCTCGTTCCATGGCCTTTACAATACTAGCAGAATCAGTGGGGTGAGCTCGCATAAGTGGGTCACTCCAGTGAATTTCATCTGAAGTTACAATTGGTACATTGTTGATAGCAAAGTCTGCGGCAACAATATTAAATGTTTCTGTAAAACTAACTTGTAGACCAATGTCCATCTTGCAGATCAAACGATTGAATTCTTTGTGGTCGAACCAGGGATGCTCAACAAGCTCTGCATTGTCAACTCTGGTAAAAATATCTCGCAGGTTTTTCAAAATAGGTGCCCCATTCCCTTCAACGCGAGATCCGTTAATGTGGAACTTTAGGTGCTTACCATGCTTCTGTGCATATTCAATTGCAGCAATTGCTTGAATTACATGATTCTTAAGTGGGCGAATTGCGCCGAAGCATCCAACATTTAGAATGTGCTTGTGTTTTGTAGTCTTTGGAAAGCTATAGGTTGGAACATCAACCGGATAATAATTGGGAAGATAACAAATACCACTAGCAGGATGAGTTTCTCCGATTATGACACCCAATTCACGGTGTGCATTTCTGTGATTTGATGCTACCCACACATTGGGGTATTTTACATAATCAATTGTCCAACCAAATGCAATGCCTTCATTGGCAAGGAAAGGAGTGTTGGAATGGTTTCGGATGATCCAGGTGACCTTAGGGTGCAACTTGGTTAAAACAGCAAATTTTTCTGGCACTACCCAGTAAGCTTCAATCACAACAATGTCTGGTTTAAACTGTGTGACTTCACGATCAATGCAATTGTTGTCAATCACTTGAACCATTTTGACTTCATAATTGGGATTTTCGTTCAACATTTCCACTACGAATCGAGCAGAATTATAGAGGCCTGAACTGAGTCCTTTGGTATATGCCCAATCTTTCTTGGGATCTACAGGTGAATCCTTGTAATCACCATAATCAGTTTCACGATACTTTAATATAAATAGAACTTTGGTCATAAATGCCTCTGGAAATCACCAGAACTATTTATGTCTCGAAATTTAAATTAAATTGAGTTTTACAAATATTTTACATATATTTTTTAAATGACAAACATTACTGAAACAACATTTGAAGATTTTGAAAATCAAAAACGGATTAGTCAAATCGCACAGGGTTATATTGAAATACCCTTTGCACTATCCAAATTTTTTGGACACGCCAAATGGATTCATCGCGATGAATTGAAAGCGTTGAAAGCTTTTATCAATGAAGATCGATAATTCACACAATTAATTTCACAAACGTTCAGTAGGCCAGGTGAGATTCGAACTCACGCTAGCTCCGTTAATTGACGAAAATAAACCAATGAGTCTATTTTCGAATGGGGTTCCCTATTATTTCTAATAGGGGGAAGATCGAACTTCCTAATATGAGCGGAGTGCCTTAACCACTTGGCTACTGGCCAACTCAACGTTTGCATAAGTTATTTATAGCAATAATATACCATTTTGTCAACAGTTATATGGTGATCCGCCATTCATTCCAAGGGAATTGATCTGGATAACGTTCTTTCATTACTCGGTTGCCAATTTCAAAAAATTCCCGTGTCACAGATCCTGGATTACCTGCCAAACGATAATTCAAAGTATATTTGCCTGTACCTCCCCAATTAGGATAGAAGTGATTAATGTTATGTAGGAATTGTCGATCAGCACCCCATTGTCCATGCCAAGCAGCACCACATCTGATTGCTACATCACGTCGAATACAAAATGCAGAAGTATCAACCAAATGACTGTTAGAATCCACATAGGTTGGGTATTTCCCCAGGCTTTCGCAATTGTCATCCAACAGATAATTTCCTGAAACGTCACATATTTTTCTTAGACTGTGTCCCCAAGCATAACCCTGCATCTTGCATGATTCAATTTGTGAACTCACGTGATTAGGATCAAACCAATTGTCTTGGTCCAGATAAAATATCCAGTCTTGATCAACTAGAAAATTTGCAGCAGCATAAATCCTATGCCCATACCAACCATTAGCGCCAGTGTTATACGGCAAGACCATCACTGAAACGTTATTTTTTTCTGATTTTCCACTAGTAGCATCTGCAATATATATACGAACATCTTCTTCAAACTGCGGGCCATCAACGACCACCAACACTCGCGTATTGGACCAATCTTGTTCAACTGCTGATGCTAGACATTCATATAGAGTACTAGCACCAGTTGTTGGAATTATAATAACAGCAGAATCCATCAAATCATCACTCGCTTTCTGGGACCAAATAATACCAATGACAATAACCAATACAATGTGCCAATTCCAATTTCAATTGTCATCAGAAAATAGTTACCAATCAAGTAGGCAGCAATTGGAAAGACAATGAACGTTTGAATAAAGCTTCGTAGGAACACAACGTCCTGATATTCTTCGTGTAATGCAATTGCTGTTTGAATATCAGGATCTTGACAAGCGACCGCTTGAGAAGAATTAAAAAACAAAACAGTTAAAAACGCCACAAGAGTAAGTACGATATCAAAGATTATTGTTCCTGTCACAAGAATGTCGGCCGGTGATTTTAGAACAGTCAATTTTAAACTGGCTATCACAAATGCTAGCAGAATCACATCATATGCTCTAGATAACCAAAATTGTCTTTGATAAATCATTTTTTGAATCCAGTCTTATAACCAATTTTAAAAACCAACTTCAATGCCAAATAGCCCGCGATCATAATCGCCGCCATCTTAGCTTGTAGTTGATTGCCTGAACACCAAACCAAGACCAGCGGGAGCACCCATACAAAAAATGTAGTTGATGGATCCCAATTCCATGTGTGAAGAGTTACATAAGTCAATGTGGAATTTTTATATTTTTGGAAATTTTCCAATTGATTATTTCGAATCCAACCGGTGGTTACATTATACAAGATAACTACCAAACAAACTGAAAATGCTAACAGCGCAACCCAACACCAACTTAAGACGCTAGCGATATCCTGCAATATAGGAAAGTCTCGACCAAATGAAATTGAGAGAGCCAATATACAACTAAAAACATAGTGGCCGATTGAAGGAACTCGTTTAACCATTTTCCCAACTCATCATTAATTTATTGCCAACTTTGTGCAATGTTAGATTTTCTACTCGAATTTCATTCCTAGCATCTGGCCCGGCAGTCAACAATTCACGGCTGAAGTGTTCAATTTGTCCAGTACTAAAACTTGTAATATTATAATGATCAAAGATATGCAAAATCAAATTCTTAATTCTGATCTGTGACCAAGTCTTGATTATTTTCAAATCCAAACTGTTTTGTGTAATTTCTGCAGATCGCCAATCCAATTGTGCTAATTCACGCGTCAATTCAAATGTTTCACTCAACAAGTCAATTGATTTGTTGATGTTGATATCAGCAATTGCATATCTTGATTGAATCAGTGGCCACATGACATTGCGAATCCAATTTCTATCAAATCGATTGGATGCATTACTGGGATCAGTAATATGTTCAATGCCATTGATTAAAGCATAGGATTCCAGTTGTTCACGTGTTTGATTGAGCAATGGTCTGACAACTTGAATTGCAGGATCCAACCAACATGCGGTAGTGGTTGTCATACCTTTGAGACCTTTGATGCCAGATCCTCGCATCAATTTCATAAAAAACGTTTCAATACGATCATTTAAATGATGAGCTAGCACAATAGTATCAGCGCCCAGGCTGCACAGAGCTTGGTAGCGAGCTGAACGAGCAGCAAATTCCAAATTGTTACCTGCCACGTCAACGCGAATCGTTTGTTGTTCAAATCCCAGCTTGGTAGCTTCTCGTTCAACAAAGTCGCCCCAATTTCGACTGTCAGGATTCAATTGATGATCAACATAAACAACTTGCCAAGTTTTGTCAGCTGTTTTTAATTTAGCCAGGGAGTGCATCAGCACCATGCTATCCAGACCACCACTGACACCAATGACAATATTGTGACTATTTGCAAATAGTTGATCAAATGTTTTTTGAGTAATCATTGTTATTGATAAATTTTATTGTAGAGATAGACAATTGGCTTGGAATATCTAAAGGTATTCCAGTGACCAATGATTCTCATGATCAGCCGATATTCTCTGGTTTGCCGATATGAATCAATTGCAATAGAGAGTGATTTCATTCGCTCACGTTCACTGATATTAATGATACCCTTAATCAGAAATCGTTGAAGTAGAGCCAATTCGGAAACATCTTCTTTGTATTTTTGAAACCGAGTTTTCATATTACCCTCTGAGTTTGTACCAACACCATAATAGATATTGACAAACAAGTCAACTGTTTTCTAAAAATTCTCGTAATTTTTCAGCAGCAAGTTCATTAGCTAATAACATATCAAGTCCCCAGTGACGAGGATGAGGTATATCTGCTAAATCACACCACACGGTGTCTTCAATTTCCCAATTGATAACTGGTTTGAATATTTTGGGAACTATTACTGCATAATTATAAAATTCAAAACGAGGCAAATAGGTGTTGTTGATATAGAGTAATTTACGAGGTTTACCAGTTATATCATACCCAACTTCTTCCAGTGTTTCACGAATTGCTGCTGGACCAGGTGTTTCACCAGGGTCAACAGAACCACCCGGAATACCCCAAGTTCTAGGGCTATTAACCAGGTTGCTTCTCAGTATGAACAAAAACTTTTGTTCTGTTTGGGCATAAATTAGGGTTCCGGCTCCCTGCTTGGGTGCGGGAGTTAATAGATCGCTGACTTTCATGTTCGTATTTATTCAGCTTGAGGTCGGTTGAGTATTCTATTTGTGCGAATAAAAGTGGTTCTTTTACTAACTTCTTTGAGTTTCTCTGCACCAATATAGCTCATTGTTGATCTAAGTCCACCTAAGAATTCTTCTACCGTGTTGGCAACAGTTCCTTTATAGGGAACGAATGATACCCGTCCTTCGGCAGCCTTGTAGTCACTCTTACCACTATAATGTTTGTCCATGGCTTCTTGACTTGCCATACCATAAATCTTCATCTTAACATCAGGAATGGGATCATTTGGGCGAGTGTTTACAATTGTATCATTTACTATTCTAATAGGATTGTAGAGTTTTCCTCGTTCCCAAAGTTCTCCGTCACATTCTTTGTGACCACCGAGTACAGAGCCCATCATGATAAAATCTGCATTTCCTCCAAATGCCTTGCCAAGATCACCAGGATAAACAATTCCTCCATCACTGCAAAGCAATCCTTTGAGTCCATGTGACGCGTCGGCACATTCGATCACTGCCGATAGTTGTGGAACACCAACCCCTGCTACACGACGAGTTGAACATTGTCCACCTCCACCAATTCCGGTTTTTACTATGTCTGCTCCTGCCAAAACCAAAGCTTCCGTCATTTCAGGAGTGCAAACATTGCCCGCCATAATGGTTAAGTCAGGATTCTCCTCACGTACTTTTGATAAAAAATCCACGAATGATTCCAAATAAGCACTTGGTACATCAATGCATAAATTTTGAATTCTGTTGTCCAGTTTTTCTTGTACAGCTTGAAAAAGCTGATAGTCCTGCTCTCGCATGCCAATTGAAAACCAAGCCAATTCAACTTCTCGATCACTCATCGATTGCCAAGCTGTCAAATGTTGCTCTTCAGTATAAAATTTATGAAAAGCTGTCATCATATGATATTTAGACAAAGCTTTGTGCATGGCAAAGGTACCAATAGTGTCCATGTTGGCAGCAATAATAGGCACGCCTGTCCAAGTTCGACCACTGTGCTTCATGACAAAGGTGCGAGTAATATCTACGTCTTTTCGAGACTTTAATACACTGCGCTTGGGAAGAATTAGAACATCATCAAAATCAAGTTTAACTTCCAAATCAATTTTCATTAGAGTGCCTTTGCAGATTCAATAAATTTGGTGACTTCAGCATGTCGGTTAACAAAATAAGCAAACAGCCTTAGTGTATTGAATGCGTCTGCATCTGCTCGATGTGGATGACCTTGAAATTTTAGCCGAAATCTTTCCATGGTGCTTTTTAAGCCACCAGCATAAGTTTTACCTAATGCCAATTGTTGCATGACAAAATATGTTTTGACATCTATCCACCGACGTCCAAAATTTTTGAAAGTAATGCCTCGTTGGGAAAATTCAAACAATAGTTCTGAAGAATCTCCACCACCCCATGTCACAGGATTAATAAAGGGCTGATGTTCTTTTATCAGAGCATCTAATTCATCGGCAACCGTTTGATGGCTAACAGCTTCATGTTTGATATCAGCATCCGTGATACCTGTCAATTCTGTTATGAATGGAAAAATGGGTTCTTCGGGGTCAATAAACCAACTACGCATGATCCAATTGGTTTCTGGTTCATCAACTGCCCCAATAGTGATGCCAACCTGGATAATTTTTGGCCTGACGGTTTCTGGACCATTGTTGAGTTCTAGATCTAGGCTAAGAAATTTCTGTGTTTTCATAAAGCAAATATGCGCTATTTGTTTTTGGTAGTCAAGTTACCTTATTAATTTAGGCAGCTTCTTCAGAGCAGCAACTTCAGTCTTGTAGATTTTTTTAATAGCTGCTGGGTCTGACAATATTTTTTGATAGCCTGCAATTTCACCTTCCAATGCTCGAACTCTGTCAACTACTTCTTGATAACCATTTTTGGCCCACCTATAGCTGGGCAATCCCACAATTCTGTCATATTGTTCCGGTGTTAAAACCACTCGTGTACCAACAATGTTCTTCACTTGAGTCATAACACCTGCTCGATCAGCTGCTTTTGGTAAGAATTCCGGCAATTTTTGTTCATAGCACAATTTTAATGCCAGGTTGAAATTCAAATCAACTGTCAAGTCTTGAATTAATTTTTCGTATCGTTTGACATAAAATCCCAATCGCCATTTGACAAACTCAGTTATTAGTTCAGTTGTATTTGCAAACTGACGTATATTGGTGCCGTCCCAATCCAGTACCACCAATCGCTGACTTGCTTTGGTTCTCAGCTTCAAATAATTAATGCAGTCATCAATGGACCATTTGTCAATTACACCACGTTTGAATTTGATTTCAACTTTTATGTGATCTGTGCTGCGATCCACATAGTTGGCAATCGCATCAGCATCTTCCATGTCATTCAAACGAGCTTTGAATTTTTCCAGGCTCAAATCTGGTGGTAGCTCCTCAACCCAAATCACATTACCATCTTTACGTACCTTGCCCGTAAACTCCCAGGAATTCTCACTTAAAGTTTTGACCTGGCAATCCAAATATTCAAAACAGGGCTTTAAAGGCTCCCACTTCTTTCCGTCAATAGCTGCAATCGTAGCATCCACGATGTCACACAAACGATGTGGTAAAATATCAGTTGACCAACCCACAGCAATACCACTAACCCCATTTAGGAGTACCATGGGAATCAGTGGTAGAAAATGAACAGGCTCTAGAACACTGCCATCATAGTTTTCTTTCATGGGAATAATATCATAATCGGTGTATACTAATTGTTCAGTATAGTTTGATTTTTGAACATATGTATAACGTGGAGCACCCCAGTCATTGGGTCCTACTCGGGTTCCGAAACTTCCAATTCCCTGCATGAGAGTAATATTATTTGCATAGGGAGCGGCCATTAGACTGATCATATCAGCTGCTGAAGAATCTGAATGTAGATATAGGTTGCTGGAAATCAGATTCCCGACTAAGCTGATAGTTTTGATTTCACCAGAAACCCGCTTCAAAATAAAGAGTGCTTTGCGTTGTGAATCCTTGAGTCCATCACTCACACTGGGTATTCCTCGATTTTGACAGACATAGATACTATAATCGCGACTTGTGCTTAGGATATATTCACTGGTTGTTTGTTGTTTCATTGGGTAATTCGCCTAAATACTATTTCCTGCAGAATTTGATTTGCAATATTTTCTGATAGATGCTGTTGTTCCACAGGCAAGCTTTCTTTGACAATCTGGTTGATTGTAGTTTGATCAATTATATAGCCAAAATTCTTGATCGCATTCAATATATGCATCACATCATTTCCGGTGGCACTACTGCATCTCCGCCCATATAGTCTACAAATATCCCAACCTTTGATTGCTTGCCAAACAGTTTCAAACTCCAGTCGTTCTAAATCAGCTTTGGTGGGATCTGGATAATTATTAAAATCGACCATCATATTCTATCCGGAAATGCAAATTTGAATTCTAAAATGTCTTCTGGATCTGCTATCAAATACCAATTCACAACATATTCAAAATTGGCCACATCATGATAGGGACCAAATCTTTGTATCAACCAATCATTACTCAGTGTTTGTTGCGCCCAGTTATATGCGTATTTAATATGTTTGTTCTCGTATTTCCAAAGGTTCATTCGGATCAAAGGTGAATGAACTATCTCTAAATCACCGCGATATATGCCCAGTAGACACCTGGTAGAGGCCGGTCCAGGCCGCGCAAAATGATCTAAATCAATAATGTACCGTGCTGACTGTTGATCAACCATTCAAACTAATCCAAGCTTTTCGGTCATCTGCACGAGCATGATTAAAAATCAAATCCAGTGCTTGGTTCAATTTTCCATCATCTACTAGTGGCACCAACTGGGGTTTTGCTAAACTCATTTGCCAATCTACCTTATCCAAAGTACCAAGTCCTTTGGCACGACGCACATGTGGGTGACCACGCCATTTTTCTGGATCATATTCTCCCACATTGTGAGCATACCAATAATGGCGACCCTTATTTTTATCCAATTGTATCAGAAATGGTGTCATGAAAGCATTAAAGAAGGGTGGCTTGTCTGGATCAAATAGCTCTGGCCAATTCAAGTAGAAAAAATTAACTAACAGGGCCGTAATATTGGCACCATCTGGATCTTGGTCTGCTGCCAACCAAACTTCACCATATCGCAAATTTTTACGATCAGCAGTTTGACCAAAGCTCAAGCCAATTGAAATCATAACATTTTGAATGATTTGATTTTCTATTAGTCTTTTTGGTGATTCTCCATGTGCATTGATAATTTTACCACGCAAAGGAAACGTGCCGTGTATTTCCGGTGTTCGAACAGCTGAAGACATTGAAGCCGCAGAATTGCCTTCACAAATTATGAGGATGCATTTAGTTCGGTCTCGGCCAGTTGCATCCAATAAGCTGGGTACTTTTGTTCGCAACATTTTTTTATTGGCTTTGTTGATATCAGCATCATCACGCTTTTGAGTGCGCTTCGCACAACGTTCATATATTTCATCTATCCAAGCTCGATTTGATTTAATCAACTTGTCTAAATTTGCTTCATCATCAAAGAATGCTTTGATATATTGATCCACTTCTTCATTGATCAAACGCGTCTTGCTTTGACTGTCAAAGTTGGGAGCATGCATGGTGGTGACATTGTAGATCAAGAGTCCTTCACTGACATCACTTCGATTGGGAGTGAGTCCACGCTTTCGGCTTTCTTTTTCCAAAGCACGAATGAGGCCGCCATAAAATAGTTTTTTAAATGTATCGATATGTTGGCCACCATTGAAAGCTGGAATGTCATTTACTGTGGTGTGAACGATTTCATCACTGTCAGTAAAGTTAGGAACAAGAATATATTGGCTGGAAAACTTGGGTTGGTCTATTACCAGTTTGATAACTGACTGTCCATCAAAGAAGGTCTTTTCAATTGTGGGTTTTACTAGAATCTTTTTTGTGTTGAACGTGAATTTGATATTGGGATGAGCTGCTGCAATTTCCCAGACTCGTGCTTGCACAAATTCTAGTGACAATTGGGGATTTTTGAAAACAGATTTACTCAATTTGAAAACAATTCTAGTTCCAGTCTTGCCTTTTAAGGGACTGATCTTAGGATCAAATATTTGAAGTTGATCAAATAATTCATTTCCTTCTTTGTATTCCTGTGAAAATTTCATGCCATCTCGATAGATATCAACATGAAAATATTCACTGCAATTGACTACGATTGATGAGCCAACGCCATTAGTTCCTCTTACGATTTCACGGTCGCCAAAGTTTCGACCTGCGCGAGTATGTGTTAGAGCTAGTGTCGCTTTGTGCATCTTTTCAACTGGATCCCAATCAATTGGAATGCCACGTCCATCATCAATCACTTCAAAAACAAAAGTTTTGGGATCAAATGAAATGTCTATTTTTGTGCCGTGACCGTGTCCAACAATTTCATCCAGAGCGTTGTCGAAAATTTCACGAAAAAAAGCATAGACTGCTGGTGTCCAAGTTTGTTCTTGAACTTCTAGTTTGGAACCAGTCCAATTGACAACATTTTGTGTATGTGGTGATTTTGATCCCAACCACATCTCTGTTCTAAGACGCGCATGCTGGTATTCACTTAGTTTGACAATCGTGTCTTTTTCTGGTTTGGTTGTTTTTTTCATTCATATTCCACTAGGAAGCAATATTTATATCTAAGGAATCAATTGGTTCAATGTCAAGCATTTAGAAAAAGAAAGCAGCATTTCTGCTGCTTTCTAATGTCAGTTGATTCTGTTATTAGGCTCAACTGACAAATCCCTCGAAAAGTCGCTTACGCGGCCATTTCCATGAATGCATTATCGTTAGCATTTCTTACGTTTGGACTAATTGCAGGTCGTTCCTTACCTAAAGCCTAAATATCATCTCTATTACCTGTCGATAACTAGTCACCCACATATGAAAGTGGGAGAAGTTGGTGTAGGTGGAGGAATTCGCATCCTCGTCCAGTCTAACATTGAATCTACGTCAAGCAGCTTCAAAGATATTTATGCATTCTTTTTAGAGAATTGTCAAATGAAAAGCCACCGACATCTCAACCAAATCTTTTGGAAATGGGTACTGGATTCACAGCTGAGTCGGTGACTTCTAAAATATTTATATATCACAAATTATTCAAAGTCAATCATCTTGTTCTCGACGACGATGTTTTTCAATCAATCGTTGCCTAAGTCCCAATCCCTTGCCTGTATATTTTTTATGTCCTTTATGACTTTTTATACCAGGAATTGGCAATCCTTGTTCAGCAGCTTTTGCGATTTCCTGTCGACGTCGTTCCCAATAAGTCACTCGTTTAGGCCAATTAGAATTGATCCAATCATCAACATCCACCGGTTGTCCTAAATCATCCCGTACAATCCAGTCATTGACAATGATTTGTTCTTTATAAGAATCAAAAACATATTTGACATATAATTTGTTGGACCAACGGCCCCAGTCTCTTAAAAATTGGTTGACTTCATCTATAGATGTCAAAAGAATAGTGTAGCCACTTTTATGAATGGCCAGTAGTGGAAATTGATATTGCATGTTTATCTCCTAAGCTAACCTGCTTAGAAGACGTCCTGATCCAAATAATTCATCTCGTTATTTAATCTTATTCATCAATCAATTGTTTTTGAACCATTTCCACTGCTTGGTCCAAATACATTTGTCGCTTTTTGAAGCTCAACTTTTCCCAAGCGGCTGCATCACAACCAGCATTCAAGAGGGCTTGTTGCCGGACTCGACCAGCATAGTAGAATTCCACATCTGCTTTGTTCAATTGCATTAGAAATCTCCTTCGACAAATAGATAGTTGTTTTTTATCTGATTGTCAAGAAGAGTCTGAAGACGGTCTCCGAAAAGACCGCCTTCGAATGCACCTACTACATATGGCAGCGGTGACAGTTTATTTAGGTCGGTGCAGTTACGTTGTCTGTAGTAGCATTATCCATCACAGTATTTGTGGTGTTATCAGCAGTGTTGTTTGCTGAATTTGAACCACATGCAGCCAAACCCAAAGCAATAGTTGCCATTACGGCAATCATAACAGTTTTCATTTTTCGTTCTCCAGTTAAAAAACAATTATATGTGATGCGGACTTATGAAGTCAAGCTTGTTACTTCTTACGAGCATAATGCTGTTGTATCTTTAGATCAACAGATAACGGCGGGTTAAATAAAAACAAATTGCAAATTGTTTGATAATTAAATATAAATGAATATGAAAGTAACCTATTTAGTAAAACATAATCGTGATTACACAGACGAGCTAACAAAAGCTCGTCTGGTTGCTGAATGGGCTATTCAAAATAAATTTCAAACCAGTTCCAAACACGTAAAACATATTGGACTTAAATCGGCTATTGCTTGCCAAATATTGCGTAAATATGGCAGAAATAAAAACTGTAAGTCAATCACTTCTGTTAAATTGACTATACCTGGTGCTAATGGAAATATACAAATAACCAAAAACGGCGAAATTAAAATCACTTGTCTAAATGAGCTATTCGTACCCTGGTTTGATTTAACAAACATTACTAAAATATGTCAAATAGAAGCTGATAACGAAAAATATTATATTACTTGTGAGATTGATGAAGAAATACCAAATAATCCAGAATCATATATTGGTGTTGATTTGAATTCAACAGAACATTTTGCTGTGATATCAAGTGGCAATAAGATAATCAAACGCGGTAAGCGTCTACGTCATACCAAAGAAGCTGCTATTGCACATCGAGCTAGATTGCAGAGAAAGAAACATTATAAACAGATCAAAAGAAACAAAAACAAGGAACGTCGTCGTGTACGTGATCAATTACATAAAATAACACGCGAACTAGTTGATCTTGCCAAATCAACAGGACAAGGCATTAGAATAGAAAATTTGACGGGAATACGTAAGAAAACAACAAAGAAATATCGAACAAAAAGCAATCGTACCACAAATAACTGGAATTATAGTTTGTTTAGGCAAATGCTGGAATACAAAGCCAAGATATGTGGTGTAGTTGTTGAAGCTATTAATCCATTCAACACAAGTAAAACTTGTTCTAGATGTGGCGCAATAGGTCTTCGAGAACACAAAAAATTTGAATGTCTGGATTGTGGACATCGAGATCATGCCGATTCAAATGCAGCTTTCAATATTGCATTGGGATCACTGATCACTCCTACTAGTAAAGCGCCTAGTAGTGATGGCTGCTGTGAATCAGCCACGTCAGCTCTGTCTGTGAAAGCCGGACA
>Ga0208617_1000057_pt1 | contig 46633 bp, 41 predicted proteins | sample CryBogCBE06Nov07_FD_184581 | JGI IMG/M metagenome (GOLD analysis project Ga0208617, IMG submission 184581) | Freshwater microbial communities from Crystal Bog, Wisconsin, USA - CBE06Nov07 (SPAdes) (version 2) | ecosystem: Environmental > Aquatic > Freshwater > Lake | place: Crystal Bog...
AATATGCCCGAAAAACGCCGCCTAACGACTGGGAGGCCTTGCTGCGCGAGGCGCAGCCGATTGCCCTCCCCGCGCTGTAACCAGCCCTAAACCCCGCCCTTCTCCACAATAAACTGTGCCACCGCCTCCAGTCCCTCGCCGGTTTTCATATTGGTAAAGACGAAAGGCTTGGCCTTGCGCATCAGTTTGGCGTCGCGGTCCATCACCTCCAATGAGGCCCCGACATAAGGCGCGAGGTCGATTTTATTGATCACCAGCAGATCCGAGCGGGTGATACCCGGCCCGCCTTTACGCGGAATTTTCTCGCCGCCGGACACGTCAATCACATAAATGGTCAGGTCCGCCAGTTCTGGCGAGAAGGTGGCGGCGAGATTGTCGCCGCCCGATTCAATCAAAATCAGGTCAAGGCCGGGAAATTTACGGTTCATCTCGTCAATCGCGGCGAGATTGATCGAAGCATCCTCACGAATGGCGGTGTGCGGGCAGCCGCCCGTCTCCACGCCCATGATCCGCTCCGCCTCCAGCGCGCCCGCCTCGGTCAGGAGCCGCGCGTCCTCTTTGGTGTAAATATCATTGGTGATGGCCGCAATATTATAGGTGGTGCGGAATTTTTTGCAGAGCAATTCCATCAGCGCGGTTTTGCCGGAGCCGACGGGGCCGCCAATACCAATGCGCAAAGGGCCATTATTGGATTTTGTCATGAGCGAAAAAGCCTCGAATATTGGGTTTCATGGGAGAGAGCCGCCAGATCCGACCGAAACACACAAGCGCCAAGGTCATCCAGCGTTGAATTTTCGGCAAAATCAGCGAGTTTTGTGATTGCGGGCAGCAGCGCCGCAATAATTTTCTGGCCATCGGTCTGGCCGATCGGGCCAAGGCGCACCGCTGCCGACACCAGCGCGCTGACAAAGGCCAGCGCGAAAGCGGCGCAGGTTTCATGCAGCGGCAGGCTATGGCCGCGTGCCGCCGTGCCCACCGCCACCGGATAGGCAATATCGCCGTCGAGCGCCTCCAGCGCTTGGCAGGGCCAGGATTTGCGCAGCGCCGCCACAAAGGCTGTGCCCTGAGCGGAGGTTTCGAGATAACGCTCCTTTGAGGAGGCCAGCGCCAGCGCCAGATCATTCACCGCCTCACCGCGCCAGGCCGCGCTGAGCAGGATCGCGTCATTGCGGATCGAGCCCATTTCGATAAGCGCGGCGATCCAGTTCTGCACCTCGGCGGCCGTGGTGAGATCACCGGCCTCCACCGCCCATTCCAGCCCATGCGAATAAGCGAAAGCCCCCACCGGAAAGGCGGGCGAAAACCACACCTGAAGCGCGAGAAAAGACATCAATGGTCGTGGCCGCAATCCGGCCCATGCACATGATCATGATCATGATCATGATGATCGTGGTCATGGGCATGGTGATGCTTGTGGCCGTGATCGTGATGGTCGTGGCCATGCGCGTGATGACCGTGGCCATGATGCTCATGCCCCTGCGTCTGCACGGCCTGCGCATAAGCGCCGCCTTCGGGGTCGAATGGGGCTTCAATTTCCACCACTTTTGCGCCCAGGCCGCGCACCATCTCGGCAATGACATGGTCGCGGCGGATGCGCAGTTTTGTGCCCGCAATTTGGGTGGGCAAATGGCGGTTGCCCAAGTGCCAGGCGACGCGGATCATCTCATGCGCGTCCGCCGCTTTGATCTCAAGCAGGGGTTCGGGTGCGGCCACCACCTCGATGAGGCGGCCATCCTCAAGGCGCAGGGCATCGCCGCCGCGCAGCATCACCACATCGGCAAGGTCCAGCAAAAACGCCAGCCCGCCGACGCTCTGCATGGCCATGCGGCGGCGGTGCCGGTCGTCATAATCGAGCACGACGGTCTCGGCGGCGTCTTTCCAATCGCCCTTGGCGATAACCTGTGTTGCGCGGTGCATGTGAACTCCCTTTCTCAATACTCCCTTCTAAAACATAAAATATCTCTGCGCCATGGGCAGCGAGGTGGCGGGTTCGCACACCAGCAGCACGCCATCCGCTGTCACCGCATAGGTTTCAGGATTGACGCTGATCAGCGGGGTGGCATCATTATGCATCATGCTTTTTTTGCTGATTTTGCGGGTATTTTCCACGCCCACCAGCTTTTTCGCCACGCCAAGCTGCGCCGCCAGGCCCTTGTTGAGCGAAGTTTGCGAGACAAAGGTTAAGGATGAGCGGGTGCGCGCCTTGCCATAGGTGCCAAACATCGGGCGGTAATGCATCGGCTGCGGGGTGGGAATTGAGGCATTGGGGTCGCCCATGCTCGCCGCCGCAATCACCCCGCCCTTGATCACCAGATCAGGCTTGATGCCGAAAAAGGCGGGCGTCCACACCACGAGATCAGCCATCTTGCCCACCTCCACCGAGCCAATATAGCGCGAGACGCCATGCGCAATCGCCGGATTGATGGTGTATTTGGCAATGTAGCGTTTCACACGATTGTTATCGGCGCGGCCATCGCCGGGCAGCGGCCCGCGCTGGCGCTTCATCTTATCCGCCGTCTGCCATGTGCGGATGATCACCTCACCCACACGGCCCATGGCCTGACTGTCTGACGACATCATGGACAGCGCGCCAAGGTCGTGCAGAATATCCTCCGCCGCGATGGTTTCCTTGCGGATGCGGCTTTCGGCAAAGGCCAGATCTTCCGAAATCGAACTGTCGAGATGGTGGCACACCATCAGCATGTCGAGATGTTCGTCCAGCGTGTTTTGGGTGAAGGGGCGGGTGGGGTTGGTGCTGGAGGGCAACACATTGTCCAAGCCCGCCACAGAGATAATGTCCGGCGCATGGCCGCCGCCCGCCCCTTCAGTGTGGAAGGCATGAATGGTGCGGCCCTTGAAGGCGCGGATCGTATCCTCAACAAAGCCGGATTCGTTCAATGTGTCGGTGTGGATCATCACCTGAATGTCATGGTCATCCGCCACCGAAAGGCAGTTGTCGATCGCAGCAGGGGTTGTGCCCCAGTCCTCATGTAATTTCAGGGCGCAGGCCCCCGCCTCGATCTGCTCGACAAGACCGGCGGGCAGCGCGGCATTGCCCTTGCCGGCAAAGCCGATATTCATGGCAAAATCATCCGCCGCCTCGATCATGCGGGCAATATGCCAGGGGCCGGGGGTGCAGGTGGTGGCAAAGGTGCCGGTGGCGGGGCCGGTGCCACCGCCCAGCATCGAGGTCACGCCCGAATAGAGCGCCTCATCAATCTGCTGCGGGCAGATGAAATGAATATGCGTGTCAAAGCCGCCCGCGGTGATGATCTTGCCCTCACCGGCGATCACTTCGGTGCCGGGGCCGATGATGATGGTGACGCCGGGCTGAATATCCGGATTTCCAGCCTTGCCAATGGCGACAATATGGCCGTCCTTCAGGCCAATATCGGCCTTCACAATGCCCCAATGATCAATGATCGTGGCATTGGTGATGACAGTATCGACAGCGCCATTGGCGCGCGTCACCTGAGACTGGCCCATGCCATCACGGATGACCTTGCCGCCGCCGAATTTCACCTCCTCGCCATAGAGGGTGAAATCCTTTTCAATTTCGATGAACAGCTCGGTGTCCGCCAGACGAACACGATCGCCCAATGTGGGGCCAAACATATCGGCATAAGCGGCGCGGGTGAGAGAGGTGGGACGAAACGTGCTCATGCTTTTGCCTCTTCAAGTTTTCCCATCACATCGCCGCGGAAACCATAGACCTCGCGGCTGCCAGCCAGCGCCACAAGCCGCACATCTTTCGACTGGCCGGGCTCGAAGCGCACCGCCGTGCCCGCCGGAATATCGAGGCGGAAGCCGCGCGCCTTGTCGCGGTCAAATTTCAAGCCCGCATTGGTCTCGAAGAAATGATAATGCGAGCCCACCTGAATCGGCCTGTCACCGGTGTTGGCCACATGCAGGGTCACGGTGTCGCGGCCCTCATTCATGATGATGTCGCCACCCTCGGCCAGCACCTCGCCGGGCACCAGCGCCGAATGCGCACCGCGAATCGGGTGATGCACGGTCACCAGCTTGGTGCCATCGGGGAAGGTCGCCTCCACCTGAATATCGTGAATCATCTCGGCAATGCCGTCCATCACCTGATCTGCGGTGATGACATGAGCCCCCGCCTCCATCAGTTCGGCCACCGAGCGCCCGTCCCGCGCGCCCTCAACGACAAAATCGGTAATAATGGCAATGGCTTCCGGATGATTGAGCTTGACGCCGCGCGCCAGGCGGTTTCGCGCCACCTGTGCGGCCATCGCAATCAGCAATTTGTCTTTTTCTCTTGGTGTCAGATTCATAATGGCTCCCTGCAACGCATATTATTTTTAAACACAAATCTCATGTCCACACCTTGGGCAGGTCGCGCCCGCGCAGCAGCCGCAAGGTCTGCGCGGCCGCCCGGCGCAAACAATGCGGCTGGTCGGACAAAAACCGCACCACAGCCATGCCGTTCCAGGCACTGGCCGCACAGGGGCAGGACGCATCCGCCAGCGAGGCGCGAATCGCCTCAATCCGGCTTTCGGCATCCGGCGCAATATAAAGCAGGGTGGCCATGCTCATGCCGCCCTGAGCAGTTGCCGCATGGGCCAGCTGCCCGGCCAGATCCGGCCCCAGCGCCATATTCTCGGCAAAAATGAGCTTTTCATCACGATAAATGCGCCAGACATCGCGCAAAATACCACTGATGGCGGTCTCATTCGAGGCTTTTCGCCCCAAAACCACACTCTCCAGCAGGGTGAGGCGGGCGGAACCTGCCATGTTGATCCGCAGATTGCGGATAAAATGCGCATCGCGAAACAGAATGGTTTCCTGCGGAATCCATTCAAAGCCACTGTCGGGCGCAAGCCTGATGCCAATATCCAGACGTGTCGCGGGCCCCTGCGAGCCATAGATTTTTTCAGCCGATTGGGTGGTCATGGTCACCTGCGCACTAGCCGCGAGCGCCACGTCAATGTGACCCGTATCGCCGCCCACCAGCCCGCCACCGGTGTTGATCAGCACCGCCTCGACACCCTGCGCGCCGCGGTCATGGTCGCGTTTGGGCACACGCAGGCGAAAGCCGCCCGCCTCATAATGGCGCGACACATAAGTTCTGCCAGAGTTTGCACCAAACTCTGCCCTGATCTGACCCTGCGCCCGCACATAGGCGGGCACAAGCGTGGCCGCATCCGGCATTGCGGCTGACACTGTCACGCGGTTCACCTCACATATTCAATCCGCTTATTCTTTATGTCCTTGCGGGTTTTGTCATGATGAAAAAAGCGGCAATTCATCATTTTTGCCACCGTAAAATAGAATTATTTTTATAGACTGTGTCTTGCAATGCACAGAAGTTTAAAAAAAATTGCTGTAGTGTCCTTAAAGTTCCGAGTTTCTGACACAAGATTTAGTGAATGGCGCAAACCGTTAAATCAACTCCTTATGATCCAGCCGAAGATGCAGCCCTGTTGCTGATGCGTTTGGGATTTATCACGCTGTTTCTGGGCATTCCGCTGGGGGGCGAGCTGGGGCGGCGCAGTCTGTTTCTGGTGTTTCCCATTGGTGTGGTGTTAAGTCTGGGCTCGGCCTTGCTGGTTATGTCGCGCTCCATGCGGGCGCGGGCCTTTAAACTGCGCATGTCCTTCGTGCTGGCCGCCGCCCTGTCGCTGATTTTCTGGGCTGTGCTCTCCCTGTGCTGGAGTCCCTATTGGCAGGTTGCGCTGGGGTTTGTCATCAAGGCGCTGTTTACAGGGCTGTTTGCATTTTTAACCTGCCGCGCCCTGCCCGAACATACGCGCAGTGCCAATCTCTATCTTGTCAGTCTGGGCTTATTCGCCGCCGTTGTGATTCCGCTGGTGCGGCCGATGATTCATCTCTCCTTCTCTGCGGAGAATCTGAACCTTGATGACCGCGCAGCCATAACGCTGGCGGTGATGGTGTGGCCCGGCATGGCAGCGCTGGCCATCCGGCGGCATATCATCTGGGCTTCATTGCTCGGCATTGGCATTGCCCTTCTGCTGATTCTGACGCATCAGCTGGCCTGCATATTGATTATGGCTCTGGCCACGGCGGTTTATGCCATATCGACAACAGCACAAGAAAAACTGGCCCACTGGCTTGGGCTTGGCTTTGGCGTGCTGATTTTGCTCGGCCCGGTGCTGATCCTGCTGCTGGGCCTGTTTGCCAGTCCGGACTCGACACTGGGTGCCTATAGTGCCGCACTCCGGCAATCCCTGCTCAGTGATTTCGCGCGTCTGATCACCGGCCGCGGGCTGGGCGCAAGCAGCCACAGCGCATTGGGCCTGCTGGATCCCACAGCGGCGCATTGGCTTGGATTTGAACTGTGGTTCGACCTTGGTTTGCTGGGTGTATGCGCCATGATCAGCCTGATTTATTCCAGCTTCATCGCCTGCAAGCAGATTCATGCCAGCCTGTCCGGCTTTGTGCTGGCCTGCATGACCAGCATTGTGCTGTTTGCGCTGATAGGACAGGGCTTTGCGCAAATCTGGTGGCTGACCCTCTTGTCTGTGACGGCCATTGCGTTTCAGGCGGTGAAAAACGGCCATTATCGCCGGCATAGGCCGGGCGCAAAGAGCAGCACACCCGAACCAGCGGCGATTTAGGCCTGCCACTCCAGCGCCCGAATAACGCCGCGCAATTCGGCCAGCCCTTTAAGACGGCCAATGGCCGAATAGCCGGGATTGGTTTTTTTGCGCAGATCATCCAGCATCAGATGACCATGGTCAGGCCGGAACGGAATGGCCTTGCCAACCGGGCGGCGGGCATTTTCAGCCAATAAAACCCGCACAACGGCAACCATATCGACATCGCCATCAAGATGGTCGGCTTCGTAAAAGGAGCCGTCGGACTCGCGCGTGGTGGCGCGTAAATGCACAAAATGAATGCGCTCAGCAAAGCGCGACGCCAAAGCGGGCAGGTCATTCTCCGCATTCACACCGAGCGAGCCGGTGCAAAAACACATGCCATTGGCGGGCGAGGGCACAGCCTCAAACAGGGCTTGATAATCCTCGGCATTTTTGGCAATGCGCGGCAGGCCAAACAGGCCGCGCGGCGGGTCATCCGGATGAAGGGTCAGGTGCACACCGAGCTTTTCAGCCACAGGTGTCACCTCTTCCAAAAATTCGATCAGATTGGCGCGCAATCTGGCCGCATCCACACCGGCATAAAGCGCAAGGCGGGCACGAAAGCCGTCCAGATCCAGCGCATCCGAAGTTGAACCCGGCAGACCGGCGGCAATGGTGCGGGTGAGCGCATCGCGCTCGTCCTGCGGCATGGCCGCATGAAGCGCGCGGGCGGCCTCAACAATCGCAGGTGCATAATCGGCCTCCGCCCCGGCGCGTTGCAGGATAAACACATCAAAAACGGCAATTTGCGTCTGATCAAAGCGCAGGGCTTTGGCGCCATTGGGCCGCTCCCAATAAAGCTGCGTGCGGGTCCAGTCGAGAATGGGCATAAAATTGTAGCAGATGGTGGTGATGCCACAGGCCGCCACCGCCTCCATCGAAGTCATCCAGCTTTGAATCGAGGCTTTCGCCGCCCGCCCCAGCCGCTTGACGTCATCGGGCACGGGGATGCTCTCCACCACGCTCCAGCGCAGCGGCGTGCGATTGGCAGGGCCGTTTTCGATCAGGTCTTTGCGCGCCTGAACATCCTCTACCGTCCAGACTTCACCCGGCGCGCGATGATGCAGCGCGGTGACAATGTCCGTGGCCCCGGCCTGTCGAATGTCGTCAAGGCTGACAGGGTCATTTGGCCCATACCAGCGCCAGGCCTGCGTGAGTGAATGAACCATAATGATGCCCTCCCCAATTTTATCGCCCTTCACCCTGAGGCTCTCGAAGGGTGAGCGGGTGAAAAGCCATCATGCCTTTCCGGCGAAGCACAGAAGGTTTTAACCTTCCAGCTCTTCGCGCAGCACTTCCAGCTCCAGCCATTGTTTTTCCAGTGCGGCCAGCTCGCTTTCGGATTTGGCCGCCGCATGGGTGGCCTTGTCAAACAGCGCCGGATCACGGCTGTAAAGACCCGCATCATCCAGAATGGCGCGCAATTTGGCAAGCCGTTCCTGCACCGCCTCCATTTGGGCGGGCAGGGTTTCCAGCGCGTGTTTTTCCTTGAAGCTGAGCTTGCGCTTTTGCGCGGTTGCGGCGGGTTTAATGTCCCTGGCGGGCTCGACAAAGCGTGGAGCCGCCAGATTCACCGGCACTTTGGCAAGGCCCGAGACCCCTGCACCACGCTGGGCCACCATATCGGAATAGCCACCGGCATATTCCTGCCAGACGCCATCGCCCTCGGCCACAATGATCGAGGTGGCGACGCGGTCGAGAAAGTCACGGTCATGGCTGACCACAATCACAGTGCCGGGGTGGTCGGCCAGCATTTCTTCCAGCAGATCCAAGGTTTCAATATCAAGGTCGTTGGTGGGTTCGTCCAGCACCATAAAATTGGTCGGCTTGGCCAGCGCACGCGCCAAAGTGAGGCGGGCGCGCTCACCACCCGACAACACACCCACCGGCGTGCGCGCTTGTTCCGGCTGAAACAGGAAGTCCTTCATATAAGACATGACATGGCGCGAGACGCCATTGACCACCAGCGAGTCGCCAGAACCATCGGTGAGGGCTTCTTTCAATGTCCATTCCGGCCGCAGAGAGGCGCGGCTCTGGTCGAGCGTGGCGAGTTCCAGATTGGTGCCAAGGCGGGCAAAGCCGGTGTCCGGCTCCAGCTGGCCGATCAGCATTTTCAGCAGCGTGGTTTTACCCGCGCCATTGGGGCCGACAATGCCGATGCGGTCACCGCGCAAAATACGGGTGGAGAAATTTTTGACAATGGCGCGATCACCATAGGTTTTGGAAATGCCTTCGGCCTCCACCACCAGCTTGCCGGAGGTTTTGCTGTCGGAAGCGGCAAGGCTTACTGCGCCGGTGGCGCGGCGCTGGTCGCGCACCTCCTGCCGAAGCTGGGAGAGGCGCTCCATGCGGCCCACATTGCGCTTGCGCCGTGCGGTCACGCCATAGCGCACCCAATGTTCCTCATTGACAATGCGCCGCTCTAACTTATGCGCCGCGATTTCTTCCTCTTCCAGCACCTTGTCGCGCCAGGCTTCAAATTCGGCAAAGCCACGGTCAAGACGGCGCGTGACGCCGCGGTCAATCCACACGGTGCTGCGCGAGAGATTGGAGAGAAAGCGCCGGTCATGGCTGATGATGACCATGGCCGAGCGTAAGGATTTCAGCTCTTCTTCCAGCCATTCAATGGCGGGCAGGTCGAGATGGTTGGTGGGCTCGTCCAGCAGCAAAATATCCGGCTTGGGCGCAAGGGTGCGGGCCAGCGCGGCACGGCGCGCTTCACCACCCGAAAGCTGGGTGGGGTCTTCGTCGCCGGTAAGACCAAGCTGTTCGAGCAAATAGCGCGCGCCATAGGAATCGTCGGGGTCGATCAGCCCCGCCTCGACATAATCCAGCACGGTTTTAAAACCAGAGAGGTCAGGCTCCTGCGGCAGATAGCGGATGGTGGCGCCGGGCTGGAAAAAGCGGGTGCCCTTGTCCTGCTCCAGCAATCCGGCGGCAATTTTGAGCAAAGTGCTCTTGCCCGAGCCATTGCGCCCAACAAGACAGAGCCTGTCGCGTTCGGATACGGAAAAGGAGGCCCCGTCAAGGAGCGGCGAGGAGCCCAAAGTGAGGCCAATGTCTTGCAATATCAGGAGAGGAGGTGCCATGCGCCGTGGATAGAGGGTTGGGCGGCAAAGAGCAAGGCTGAATGCGGCGTGGATACGCGGATCAAGTCCGCGCATGACGCGCTTCATTCGGCTCATGTATATAAACACGCTCACAACCCGCGCGTCATCTTCTTTATTTCAATCCCCCCGCCCTTCCCCTCCTTTGAAAATTTCACCACAGGCCTTTTAAACTTAAAATGTCGCAGGCCGCCACGCCCCTGCGCCGCAAGCGGTGATGGCCATAGACCAGAGCCAGACGATCCATTAACATCGAATACTAATTGCTGAACGCGGCGCACCGTGAGCCATATGCCATGAAAATAATTGCAAGCCTCTCCACACTCACTCTCGCAGCCCTTGTCGGAAGCACGCTGGCGGTCAGGGCGGCATCCATGCCCGCAGTGGAAGCCACACATGGCATGGTTGTCACCTCCCAGCATCTGGCCTCGGACATAGGCATCGAAATTTTGAAAGCAGGCGGCAATGCCATTGATGCCGCTGTGGCGGTTGGCTATGCCGAAGCCGTCACAAATGCCTGTTGCGGCAATATTGGCGGCGGCGGCTTCATGACCATCCATCTCTCGGACGGACATGACACCTTCATTAATTTTCGTGAGACAGCACCCGCCGCTGCCACGCGTGACATGTATCTGGATCCGAATGGCCAACCGGTGGCCGGCGCCAGTCTGGTCGGATATTTGGCCGCAGGAATACCCGGAACCGTGCTGGGGCTGGATACGGCCCTGCGCGAATATGGCACAATGACCCGAGCTCAGATCATGGCCCCCGCAATCCGGCTGGCGCGGGAGGGCTTCATTCTCAATCGCGGCGATACGGACATTCTCGATGCGGGTACGAAAAAGCTCAGAGCCAATCCGCAGAGCGCTCAGATTTTTATGCGGCCGGACGGATCAGGGTTTCAACCCGGAGACCGCCTCATTCAAACCGATCTGGCCCATAGCCTTGAAGCGATTGCGGCCTCCGGACCCGACGCCTTTTACAAGGGCGAGATTGCCAAAACCGTGGCGGAGGCCTCACGTCAGAATGGTGGCCTGTTCACCACGGATGATTTTGCGCGCTACCGCATCCGCGAAACAGAGCCGGTGCGTTGCACCTATCGGGACTATGCCATCATTTCAGCACCACCCCCATCCTCAGGTGGCGTGACCTTATGTGAAATTCTCAATATTCTTGAGGGCTATGACCTCAAGGGGCTGGGCTTTCACTCAGCGCAATCTGTCCACCTGATGACAGAGGCGATGCGTCAGGCTTATCTTGACCGCAACACCTATCTCGGCGACCCCGCATTCATCACCAATCCCGTCGCGCAACTGCTCTCAAAGGACTATGCCGCGAAAATCCGCACACAGATTCCCACAGACAAAGCAGGCATTTCAAAAGATCTGCATCCGGGCATTGGCCCGCCTGAACAGCCTGAAACAACGCATTATTCCGTGATGGACGACAAGGGCAATGCCGTATCCGTGACCTACACCATCAATGGCCTGTTCGGCGCCGGTGTTATCGCCCCGGGCACAGGCTTTTTGCTCAATGATGAAATGGATGATTTCACCACGAAATTGGGCGCGGCCAATCTGTTTGGCTTGGTGCAGGGCGAGGCGAATATCATCGCGCCCGGCAAACGTCCCCTCTCCTCCATGGCGCCCACAGTGCTGACAAAAAATGGCAAGGTCGTTGCCGTGCTGGGCAGCCCCGGCGGATCACGCATCATCACCATCACACTTGAGACCATTCTCAATCTTGTCGATTATGGCATGGCACCGCAGGAGGCTGTTGACGCGCCGCGTTTTCACCATCAATGGCTTCCCGATCAAATATTTGCCGAACCCTACGCTCTTTCTCCCGACACACGAAAACTTCTGGAGGATATGGGCTATAAAATCGGGGAACAAACGCCTTGGGGGGCCGAAGAGCTCATCGTGATGCCATTGCACAATGAGACAAGCGCAACAGCATCCTCAGGCAATGACAGCATGGTGGGTCTGGCGGGCCGCGCAGGCTTGATCTATGGCGCCAATGACAGCCGCCGTCCGTCAGGCTCAGCGGTGGGCTATTGAACAGGGGGAAACCGCCGTGATTATTGCGCCGGATGCCACAGATTGCGTTGCAAAACGCGCAGGCAGGCATCCACAACCTCAGGATTGTAAATTTGAGTGCGCCCTGACTCAAGCTCGTGTATAGCAGCCTCAAGACCCAGCGCGGCCCGATAGGGGCGCGGCATAGACATCGAGTCAACCACATCCGCTACCGCCAGAATCGAGGCGGCAATCAAGATTTCCCCATGTTTCAAGCCCAGAGGATAGCCTTGGCCATTCTCGCGCTCATGATGCTGCTGCACAATTTTGGCCACTGGCCAGGGAAAATGTATATTTTTTAAAATCTGATATCCGGCTTCGGCATGAAGGCGGACAAGGGACATTTCAATATCATTCAGCCGGCCGGGTCGGGACAAAATCTCGACCGGCACACGAATTTTTCCAATGTCATGCACAATTCCGGCAAGTCTGAGCCCCAGAATATCCTCCTCGCTCATGCCCATGTCCTGCGCAATATGGACAGCAAGGTCGGCCACACGGCGCTGGTGCCCTGCGGTATAGGGATCGCGCAGTTCCATGGTTTCGGCCAGAGCTGAAACCGATTCAAGCAGATTGTCCCGCAGGGTTTTCAGATGTTCGGTTTTGTCCTCAAGTCTTTCCTGAACTTCGCGGGCCAGCGCGCGCTCACGGTCAATGATCTGGCGGGATTGAAGCTCCACCTCCTCTTCCAGCCGCGCATTGAGATGGGCCAGCTGCGTCTGCGTGGTCTGCAAAACTTTGTTCTGGCTGATGGCATTGCTATAGGTCGACAGCAGCAGATTGATCAACTGGCGCGGGCCGGCGGTCACCTGTGCCACCTGACCGGACACTTCAACATCAAGCGTGAATTTATCCGCATCCGGCTGCGATGTCTGGCACAAAGTCGCGGCAATGCGCTCCAGCAGCAGTTCAGGATCGTAAGGTTTGGTCACATAATTATCCGCGCCCACATTCAGGCCATGAATGACATCCCAGACATCCGTCAGGCCGGTGAGCAAAATAACCGGCAAACTCTCGGTTGCCTTGCTGCTGCGAATGCGCCGGCACAATTCGAATCCATCCATGCGGGGCATGGAAATGTCACTCACCACTATATGCGGAGCGGAGTCCAGCACACGGCTCCATCCGTCCTCGCCATCCTGTGCCACAATGACCTCATATCCGGCGGTGGCAAGAACGCGCCGCAAGGCTTCGGCCTGGGTCGGGCTATCCTCCACAATCAGCACACGCTGATTGTGCTTGTCCTGCGTCAAGTGTTCAGACATGGACGCCTCCTCTGGCCTTGAAATGCAAATTCAGCAAAGTGGGCACAATCCAGTTCAGAGGCAGAACCTCCCGGACAGCCCCCGTCTCAATCGCCACTTTCGGCATTCCGAAAATAACAGATGTGGCTTCATCCTGCGCAATGGTCAGTCCGCCCTTGCAATAAATGTCACAGATGCCCTGAGCGCCATCATTCCCCATGCCGCTCAGCACAATGCCGGCACAAAGATTGCCATAGACCTGCGCCAGAGATGAGAACAGCCGGTTGATGCTGGGTGCGTAAACCTCATGGGGGTCGGCGGGCACCAGCGCAAGACGCCGGTTTTTATCGACAATCAGATGCTGGTCTTTGGGGGCAAAATAGACATGGCCCGGGCAAGGCTCCATTCCGGCCTCGGCCACCATAATGTTCAGGCGGCTGATCGTGTTCAGCCATTCCACCATGCCTTCCAAAAAGCCAAGGCTGATATGCTGAACACAAAGGATCGGAATGGCGAAATCCTTGGGCAGATTTGAAAATATATGCAGCAAGGCGGGCGGCCCGCCTGTGGATGAACCTATGCCAATAATTTGGGGTGGCGGCACATAGGCGTCCACCGGATCAGGATCAGGCTTGCGCAGAGCGGAGGGGTGTTTTTTGGCAATCACCTTCACACCGGCCAGAATTTGAATTTTCTCGGCCAGCAGTTTTGCATCGAGCGACTCCGCGCCCCCTTGCGCCAGCACCGGTTTGGCCATGACATCCAGAGCGCCGGCCTGTAATATTTTCATAATATTATGAACCTGATAGGGCTGTGTTGAAATGCTCAGCACCAATACAGGGCGGGGATAAAGCGCCATCACCTGCTCGGTCAGAACCATTCCATCCATAACGGGCATGTGAAGATCCGTGCAGATCACATCCGGGTTCAGTTTGGGAATTAGTGCCAGCGCTTCCTGACCATTGCAGGCTGTGCCGGCAACGATGATTCCGTTGGCCTCAAGCGCACGGGCAATAATTGCCAGTTCGACCGGCGAATCATCGACGACCAGAACGCGCGGCATACCAACAGATTGTGATAGTCTGCTCATCCGGTCATCCTGTTAAATCAGCCGCTCAAGACATTCCAGCAATATGCTCTGGTCAAATTCCGGTTTGGTGAGATAGGCATCAGCCCCGGCCTCAAGCCCTTTGCGACGGTCATCGTCAGAGGCAAGCGAGGTGAGCAAAACAACCGGAATATCTGCAAAGGCCTTATTGGCGCGCATTCTCTGGGTCAGTTCCAGCCCGGTGAGATTGGGCATCATAATATCGGACACAACAGCATCAAATTGGCTGCGGGCCAGTTGCATCCAGGCATCCAGCCCGTCCACAGCCACAACAACCTGATAACCGGCGCTTTCCAGAATTCGCTTTTCCTGCAGCCGCGTTGTGATGCTGTCCTCGGCCAGCAGAATGCGCTTGACCTTGATGCTCTCTTTGGCCGATGCCGCCTTCGCATCGGAATGGGGTATATCGAGAATATGCGCCGACAGGTTCCGCACATTCAGCACCGGGCAGACAAGACCGGAATCAATGATCGTCACGCCCAGCAGGTCATCCGATTTACGCAAAGGAAATGGCAGCGGCTTGATCACAACATCTTGCTCGCCCTGCAATTCTGCAACCAGAATCCCGATGCGGAACTGATCATGCCGGAGCAGGACGCAATAGGGCTGAACCTCATGGCTCAACACAGATCCAGGGCAGTTGACCATCACGCCCAGCCTGCCCAAAAATACGATGCCACCGCTGTCCTCAATACACGGACGCCCCTCAATCCAGCGGATATCCGCCTCTAACGGGCGTAAAATCCGTTCCACATGTTCAAAGGGAAAGGCAAAACTGTGCTCAAAATCTCTGACCAGCAATATGCGGGTGGAGATGAGCGAGACCGGCAGACCGAGATGAACGGACATGCCCTTTCCCGGGCTTGAATCCAGAGTGAGCGAACCGTGCAACCGCTCGACGGTCGTGCCAACAACATTCAGCCCGACCCCCCGTCCCGAAACATCCGTGACTTTCGCACTGGTGGAAAAACCCTGCTGCACAATCAGGTTATGCAGCTGCCGGCTGTCAAGCGCAGCAGCTTGCGCCTGTGTATAAAACCCCCGGCTGACCGCAATGGCCCGAACGGCGTCAAGGTCCAGTCCGCGGCCATCATCGCGCACTTCAATATGAACCCGCCCCGCCTCTTGTTCCACACTGACCCTAAGCACGCTGATCTCGGGTTTTCCAGCCTCAAGCCGCTGCTGGGGTGTTTCGATACCATGGTCAATCGCATTGCGCAGCAAGTGCATCAGCGGCGCTTTCATCTCCTCAATAATGCGCTTATCGACAACAATATCCCCGCCGATAAGCTGGAGATCAACCTTTTTGCCTTGCTCGCGGGCCAGATCATGCACCATGCGCGGAAACAATTCGAGCAGCACCGAAGCGGGCAGCAGCCGCAGATTGCGAATTCCGGATTCAATTTCCTGTGTCAGCACATTCAGACGGGTGCTGTCCTCAGAAAACCGCGCTGATAGCAGATTGAGATGATCGAACAGCGGCAAAAGTTCATCCGGAATCTGTCTGGCCTGTTTGAGCACCTGCTCCAGCTCGCTTTGCAGCCGCTGGGTATGATTGCGGCAGACCACGAGTTCACCGGTCTGGCTCAGCAAAAAATCCAACCGGCTGGCCTCAACCCGCAAGGTTTCAATGCGGAAATCACGGGCATCCATGGTGATGGACTTTGCAGAGGCGACATCGGCATCTGCGCCCGGCCCCGGCGCAAGCGCCGGAGCGGGTGTAGTTTTCAGGCTTGTTTCTGGAGGGCTTTCGTCCGTGCCTGAGACAGCCTTCGGCTCTTGAGGCGCATCAGCTGTCGTCGGGCCAGCCTCATCCACAGCCGCGCTGATCGATTGGCGCAAGGCGTCGAGAGTCTGAAGCTGCTGCTGCACAAAAGCGGCATCGGGCACAAGCTCACCCTTGCGCAGCACCGCCAGATTGTCTTCGAGGTGATGCGCCAGATCCTGAATGTTCAGCAGCCCCAGCATCCGCGCCGCGCCCTTGAGACTATGGGCTTCCCGAAACAAATCCTCGATCAGATGCGCATCCTGATATCCCTTTTCCAGCTGCAACAGACCGCTGTCGAGTCTTTGCAACCTTTCGCTGCTTTCGGTTTTGAACAATCGTCTGAGTTCAACATCAAGGATCTGCGGCATGATGGCCAACTTTACAGAAGCAGCTTCAGTTTACCGGCAACATCAATCAGATTTATAAGACCGGCACGGGCCTGACTGGTGCCGGTGGATATTTCTCTGGCACCATCCTTGATGTTTTTCATCGCCTCATCAATCTGAGACAAAGCTGTCGCCTGCTGCTTGCTGTTGAGCAGAACCTGCTGGGCGTTCTGATAAACACTGTTTGATAATTTATTCACACTTTCAAAGGCTTCAACGGCCTGACGCACGCTTTCAGCGACATTGCGCGAGGTTCTGCTGCCCTCCTCGGCTGTCATGACAATAGAATTTGTTGCTTTCTGAATATCGGCGACAATCTGGTTGGCGCGCTCCGCCGATTGCTTGCTCTGATCCGCCAGCTTGCGGATTTCGGCGGCGACAACAGAAAAACCCTTGCCATGCTCACCCGCACGGGCCGCCTCGACGGCCGCATTCAGAGCCAGCATATTTGTCTCGCCGGCCAGTTCGCTGACCAGACGGGAAATATTCCCGATTTGCGCCGCCTGCTCGGACAGTCCCAGAATCTGACCGGCAATATGGGTCATGCGTTTTTCCAGTTCGGTCATTTCGTTTTGATTGCGCGCGGCCAGAACCATTCCTTGCTGGGTGGTTTCCTGAGCCTGACGGGCGGAAATGGCCACCGATTCAGCCTGTTCAGAGGTTATTCGTGACGATGCCGCAATTTCTTCAACTGTGGTCGTGGTTTCTGCAACAGCGGATGATTGCTGCAAAACGGTCTGTTCATGCTGCGTCATCGTGCTGGCAATCTGGGAGGAGGCGCTGGCCACCTGATTGGCATTGGCAAGAATACTGCGGCTCAAGGCCAGCGAAACCCAGATGCCGAAGGCCGCCATAGCCACTGCCGCAATCAGGCTGCCGACAAGAACCCCTTTTTTGGCATTTTCAATTTCCTGACTGACAGAGTCACGGACTTTAATCCGGAAATCAAAATCAGATTGCAGCAGGTCTTTCGTCAGCTGATCAATAACGCGCGATTGGACAATGGTGGCACCGGCAAGAATCATGTCTTGCGCCTCCTTGGCCTTGCCGTCATCAATAAGTTTGATGATCTGTTGCGTGCTTTGTTCGATTTTTAGAAACGCATTTTTTAAATTGCGCGCCCCGTCCGCCAGGCGGCCTATGTTGTCCACATGGGCGATTTCATCCAGTTTTTCATAGACTGTATTGCGGCTTTCCTCGTAAACCGCCTTCGGATAGTCCTGATCGCTGTTCTGGTTGCCATTGGTCAGCACATAGGCATAGGCCGCGCGCTGCATCCGCACACAACTGTCACCAATGATCAGAATATCCGGCGTTAAACTTGCCGTTGCATTCAGTTCATCTGACCGTTCCACGGCTGTGGTCAAACGGGACTGCGCATAGGAAATAATGGCCATCATCATCAGTATCGGCATGAGATAGCTCAGCATCAGCCGCCAACGCAACTTATTGAAAAATAACAACATGATCGCCCCCTTAAATGTTTGGGTGCCTATGCTCTTTCAAAACGTCCGCACAATGAAACAAGCGCATCCAGATTTAAAATTGTCACCAGATCACCGCCGTCGCGTATCAGACTTTTGCTCAGCGGGTGCTGGTTTTCATGGTCCTGCAATTCAGCAAGGGCCACATCCGGCACACTGACCAGCCGTTCAACCGACCGGATCAGCAATGCAAGTTTGTGGAGACCATGCTGCACAATAATGATGTGTGAGGATTCGGGTGACGGCTCAAGCCCCAGCAGAATATTAATATCAACAACGAGAATAATTTCGCCGCGAAGGTTCATGCTTCCCGCAATGCTGGCATGACACCCCGGCAAGAATGAACAGGGTTTTTGCGGGCTGAACTCCACAATCTGCGCCATGCTGATGGCATATCGCCTGTTCGGAATGGAAATAACCACAAATTGCACATGGTTCCGCTGATCCTCGCTTATGAGTTCATCGGCAAGCTGATGACGGCGCGCATCAAACACCGGCGTGTTCAGAGTGGAAACGGCCTGATCACGTCTGGCCACAGCCTGTTGCTGAAACGGCCAGTGATGCGGCGCATCCAGCACAGCCGCCGGATTGACCAGCATGACCATTTCGTCATCCTGCCGCACCTCGCCCAACAGAATATCCGGCGTGGACTGGCCCTGTTGGTTCTGCTCTGGCGCTGTCGGGGCGCCCGAATGTTCCCGCCGATCAACCGGCAATGGCAAGATCTGGCCGGACCAGGATTTAAGATCATCCACCTCATCGACAATGATGGCGGCGCGCCGATGTGTGTCCCGCAGGATAATCAGTTGCTGCGTCGGTGAATATGGCCTCGCCTCATGTAGCATAAATACTGAAAAATCGATCACCGGCACACTTTCACCCTTAAGGTTCAGCAGGCCAACAAACCAGCGGGGCACATTGTCCAGCGCAGATAAAGCAGGGAGCCATACAATACGCTCGACAGCTTCAACGGCCAAAGCATAACGTGTGAAATCTGAACGAAAAAACAAAAGTTTAAACATCAAATAAATGACCGTTTTCACAATCACAGGCAATATATCCATCATAGGCCTGCAAATGGGTGAAGTCCACTCATATCCTCATGCGTGCCGCCGTGCCGGTCATGCGCGGCGCATGGCCTAAACGAACCAACACAAAAAAGACTTGGCACAACACCGTCACAAGGCGCATGATCAGGCTGTTCGGCGTTATGAACACAGCGGGCCCATTCATCATGAATCATCTCGCATTCACACCAGAAATCGCCCGCCAGATCTGCATGTTTGCGGGTATAAAATATCATGATTTTTCAACCAGCCAGCTCGCAGATAAAATCAGCGAGCGATGCAGCCAGCTTGAGCTGGTGTCTGTGGCGGCCTATCTCCAATGGCTGCAACACCCTGAACATCTGGCGGCAGAGCGCATATTTCTCAGCCACCTCCTGACCTCACAGGAAACGTATTTTCTGCGCGATCCCGGCCTGATGAATGTCCTGCGCACGCATCTCATCCCGGAGCGGGTCAGGCAGCGCGCCGCAGAAAAAAAACTGAATATATGGAGTGTTGGCTGCTCAACAGGTGAGGAACCTTACACATTGAGCATTCTGGCAGAAGAAACAGTGCCGGACATTGCCCGCTGGAAAATAGACATATTGGGATCGGACATCAGCAGCAGCGCCTTGAACATGGCGCGCCAGGCGCTCTACCGCAAATGGTCGTTCCGCGGGTGCTCGCCCCATTTTATGCAACGGTATTTCACGCCTGAGGATGGTACATTCCGGTTGATGGACAAAGTCCGGCAAAGGGTCAGATTTGAACAACTGGATATGGTGGGCGACCCTTACCCTTCATTCAAGCAGGGCATGAGCGATGCAGACATTATTCTTTGCCGCAATGTATTTGTTTATCTGGATGAGTTTTCGATTCAGAACGCATTGAAAAAACTGACATCTTGCCTCGCGGAAGGCGGTTTTTTCATCTGCGCGCCCGGCGAGCTGCATTCTCAGTCGCATCCGCACCTTCTGCCCCGCATTTTTCCGCAAGCCCTGGCATATGAGAAAAACTCATTCACATCCAGCCGTGCAGAGCTGCCGCCTTCCCCTGTTGAAGCGCTGCCACGGCCAGACCCCCAACCCCGACCGCCGGCCCAGACCCCCTCCATTACCTCGCCAGAGCGCCGCGCTTCAGAGCTGAACGAGCCGGCCCCGACCATTGCACAGGCATGGGTTATGGCAAACCGCGGGCTCACACATGAAGCCGAGCGCCTCTGCCAGAGCTATATCCGCGCATATCCGCTTGATCCTGAAGCCTATTATCTGCAGGCCGTGCTGAACCTTGCCAAAGGTGCGCTGGGGCTGGCACGGCAGGAGTTGCGCCATGTGTTATATCTGGATCCGGGATTTGCGGTGGCTTATTCGATGCTGGCTGAAATTTATCTCTCCGATAACCAGCCTGATGCAGCCGCGCAAGCCTGCAAACAAGGTCTGGCCGCCCTGAAAACTGTAGCCGACGATGTGATCGTGCCTTATTTGAGCCCATCCACCATGCGCGATTACAGGCAATATTTGCTGCAATTATCCGGCTTATCCTGATGCGGACCACCCGTCATGCGCTCCGGATCATCATGCCTCGTGCTAAATGACCGGACGCAACGCTCCGGACATGAAGACAGCCACCAAGGCCGCGGCCATGGAAGGCGCCAGAGGAATTTTATGAGCCTGCCCCCGCTCCGGCCAAATCAACGTTGCCAGCTTGATAGCCAGAACATGAACCAGAACAAACCCAAGCAAAAACACCGCATAGAGCATGGCGCCGGTGGGGCCTGCCCATAAGAGGGCCACCGTCAACAGCTTGACGTCGCCACCCCCCATCAATTTTAAGGAATAGGGATATAAAATCACGACAAAGGCCAAGGCGGCAAAGCCGAAATTATAATGAAGCGCAACCCAGCGACCGGATACACAGGCGTGAATCAGGAACAAAAAGAACAGGGTCAGAACAAGGTCATTGCGGATTTTGAAGGAGATAAAATCGGTTATGCCAACCCAAAACAAAATTACGGTTGTAACCAGCAGAACACACTGCGACACCAATAAAACAGAAATCATATGAACTCTGAGCGCCAGATCAAAAATTTGAAATTATAAATCTATAATATTGAAAATATTTATATTTTAACTGAAATAAGATCTGAAGTCCTGCCCTTTGCACAACCCCGCATCCACATAAGCCCTATGCCGGAGGCGCTTGTCTTCAGGCAGATAAGCTGCACAGATTATTCTTGCAGCAGCGAGAACCACATGGCTTTGCGGCGCAGAGGAAGCTGCGGCTCAAAAGCCTGAGCCGCAGCGTCTCTATGCCTAAAGCCAGTGCAACTGAGCACTCAGCCAGTGCGGTTTCAGGTCAGCGCAGCATTAAGCGATGTCCATTTGCCGCTTACCCATGTGCCGACCAGCGCGATGGTTGCAATAACAGCCACCAGCAAAATACCGAGAAGCACGGTATATTCGACAAGAGCCGCACCGCTTTCGTCGTCTCGCAGATTGATAAGAAATTGACGCATGACTAGGTCCTCATCAGACATGGCAGACAATAAAGTTTCAAATCATTATTGCCTGCATGTGAACGGCCGCCCTGAGGCACACCTTAAGGCAGCCCATTGGCATAAAGCACAGAATGTGCGGCGACGATCAGGTTAGGGCTGTGTGCAAGGCGGTCCATTTGCCGCTTACCCATGTGCCGACCAGCGCGATGGTTGCAATAACAGCCACAAGCAATATGCCGAGAAGCACGGTATATTCGACAAGAGCCGCACCGCTTTCATCGTCTCTCAGGACTGAAATCTGATTGATCACTTTCAGCATGTCGATGCTCCCGATTTAAAATTAATATTTAAAATCAAATTCTAAAACAATATTTTACATGAACCGACTTTCATCGATACGACATATTCTGCCTAGAATTTTGTTTCGTCAATATTTTTTTGAAAGCATTATGCCGCACTTCGCGTCCAGCTGGCTTTGGTGCCAAGCTATTGAATTCAGGCGCTCAGAAGCGTAAAATGAAAAAAGATTTTCGTGTTCATCACTCAGATTAAACCAACCTCGCAAAAACGCGATCATTGATCCTGACAGAGCGAACACAGCACTCTCCTTTTAAGTCTTTCAATTTCAATAGAAATTATAGAAATATAATTATAACCCACACAAAAACGGAATTTATCCCCCTTAGCTTCAAACCTGAACATTTTCAATAAATGCCCGCTCACAACGCATTGAAAACCGTGCGCAAAACAGGCTTCAGCCCAAACCAGTAGATTGAAAAACTGGACGTTTCAGATGGATCACGGAGCTTGAACAGTATGGATACACAAGCCAAATTTCTGTTTGTGGGCACGGGTTCTGCGCCAGCGCCCTATGCCGCGCGGGAAAGTGAGCCCTTTTGCGCGCTTGTTCTGACCAGTGCGATCAGCACAGGCGAAATCACCGCATTGCTGAACCGCCTGCCGGATCCTGCTATTCCCATTGCTGATTTTGGCGGCAATACCGGCATCAGAAACGATTATTCGGGTCAGACGCCCGATAGTGCCACATTGCAGGAAGTGGCGCGCCAGCTGGAACCCGTCTTGCGTCGTCTGGCAGAATTTCCGTTTCATGCCACGCCAAGCGAACGGGCTGAAATGACGATTCTGCGGCTCGCCTATTCACGCAACTGCCCGATCGAAGCCCGCTTTTCAACGGACAGCAAAGAACTCGTAATCTACCCGCTGCTGGGGGCAATGCCGCAGGCCCGCCGGCACCTCGAAACCCTGTCCCATCTCGATCTGTTGCGGCCCCGCCATTTTACCCGCACCAATGCCTGCGCAAAATGCGGATCTGCCCGTCTCAATGCCTATGAGGCCTGCACGGCCTGCGGCAGCGCCGATCTGACCGAAGAGCCCATGATCCGGCATCTGCCCTGCGGCTGGCAGGATGGTGAGTCACGCTTCGTCAAAGGGCAGCGGCTTGTGTGTCCCAAATGCAATCGTGAACTGCTGAAACTTGGCAGTGATTATGAAAAGGCCGGCACTGTATTTGTCTGCCATGCCTGCAACACCATCAGCAGCGAGGCCTCGGTGCAATTCATCTGTCTCGATTGCTCCACCGTGACGGCGGGGCATGAGGCTCAGCATACCGACTGGTTTCATTATGATCTGACAGAACACGGCATTCTGGCATTGCATCAGGGCCGTTTGCCCAGTTTTGACATAGGCCCCTTGCTTGTGGGCAAGCCGCGCGCCTTCTCAATGCAGGAATTCCGCTTGATTGCCACGGCCATTGCGCGGGTGGCGATACGCTATTCAAGGCCTCTGACCGTGGCGAGATTCAGAATGAATCTGGACGCGTTACGCCAGAACGTGGGAACCATTGAGGCGGACACGATGTTTCGCAGTGCTGTGGAATCGATCATCGCCGCCTTGCGCGTGCCCGATTTTGTCAGCACGGACGGGGTCAATTCCATTATTATCGGATTTCCTGAAACTCCGGCGGCCAATGTCGATGTCATTATCAACCGTATGCGCGACACAATACAAAATTCAACCGGTGTGGCCTTTGATTTTGAAGTTGATCTGGCGGAGCAGGATGCCGTTGCCAATATGCTGGCAGAATCCTGATCAGGTCAGGCGCAGGACTCCGGCCCCGCACAGAGCCCCGCGCCTTGAGCCGGATGCACCACAACTCAAACAACGGCCCGGACTTTAGGCATATGTGAATCAGTTGTGCTGAACCTGTTTTTGAGTTATTTTCTCAATTCTAATATTATCATTTTTTTGCATCATCGCACCTTTGCTGAGGCTGCACATTCATATTCGGCATCTTTGAGGCATAGTCCCTTGAAAAACATTCATTCCAATCGTGCTGATGTTGAATTGTTGCAGCAGCTGGTGAATGAGGCGCCTTTTGGTATATTCTGGAAGGATAAAGACTCCAGCTATATGGGATGCAACACCATATTTTCGCGTCTGGCCGGTCTGCGGCATCCCTCTGATATCATTGGTAAAACAGATTCTGATCTGATCTGGAAACACCATGCCGCACACTGCCGTGACACAGATCTGTCGGCGCTGACACACTGGCAGAAAACCGGAACGGCAATGGCCTATAATGCAACCTCCCATGCGCCGCACTGGCATATTGTCAAAATGCCATTATGCAAGCCGGATGATACAATCATCGGCATTGCCGGTTTTATCCTTGATCTGAACGAAAATCTGCAATCCGTTCTGATGGATGTGCAGGCCCTGCACGCGCGCCAGCACCTGAGCGAACAGCGGCTGAGGCAAATGTCCGCATTGCACAGGCTGAATGACATATTATTGCAGTGCCATGATGTGGCAGAAGCCCTTGCGGCCATCCGCCGCCATATTGCTGACGTGTTCAGCCCCTGCCCGGCAACGTTCATCAGCAATCCAACTGCAACCCGCGCAGCGGATCTGCAACTGAAGCAAAATGGCTCCGCCGCAGATATGGGCAAACAGCAGTTACCCTCGGGACAGATTTCAGCATCGCTTCACACGGACACTCTGCCAGGCAAAGATCCGGCGCAGGAGGGTTGGGCCCTGTCCCTGCCGCTCACAGTTCAAGACCAGATGTTCGGAATGCTGCATGTACAGGGCAGCGATGTCCTGTATGGCTCTGGATATGAGGCATTGAACACCTTTGCGCATAGCGTCTGCCATTCCCTTGGATTAAGAATAGCCAACCTGATCCTGCAAGAGAATTTGCATGTGCAATCCTTGCATGACCCGCTCACAGGCCTGTTCAACCGCCGCTATCTCGATGCAACCCTGCCCCGCGAGATCAAACGCTGCGCGCGTGAAGGCAAGCCATTGACCGTGGTTATGATAGATATTGACCATTTTAAACGGGTCAACGACACTTATGGCCATGAAGCGGGCGATGTGGTTCTGCGCGACCTGAGCACATTGCTTGAGCAATGGTCGCGTTCCAGCGATATTGTGTGCCGCTATGGCGGAGAAGAATTCACCATCATTATGGGCGGAGCCCTGCCGCAGGATGTGCTGCCGCGCCTCAATGATTTGCGTATGCGCATGTCGGAACGCAAACTTTTTTATGACGACAGGGCCTTGCCAAGCATCACCATCTCCCTTGGCGTCGCGCATATCGACAAGCAACAGATTTCAGCGACCGCAATTCTGGACAAGGCTGACAGGGCCATGTATCTGGCCAAACAGCGGGGCCGTAACAGAATTATCATCGACTGAAGGCTTTAGCCATCATTGTGAAATGGCATCACAAAGGCTATTTTTGAAAAATTATGACAAATCTATTGCCATCAGCCACATAACGGGGGCTGAAGCCGCAGTGCAACTATTTTAAAATCCGTGTTTATTCTCTGGATAGAGCCCTTGTTTTATCGCCAGCGCAGCTGAGGCTATGAGTGCCGGAATGGCGATCATGGATAATATATAAGAAAATGGCATGTGTTGCTCAAACAAAGACGCCACCAGAATGGACCCCGCTATGCCGCCAAACCGGCCAACACCCAACATCCAGGCTATGCCGGTGACGCGACCGGCTGTGGGGTAAAAGGCCGCAGCCAGAGCCGGCAACGAACATTGTGCGGATCCCGTCAGAAATCCGGCAATAAAAATAAGAACCATCAGATCCGGAACCGACCCCGACAAGGCGCCAATGAGATAAATAATCGCAGCGGAAATCCCAAAACACAGGCATAAAATCCAGTTTGAATTGTATTTATCCATCAGCCAGCCGGTTAAAACAGCGCCAAAGCCTCCGGCAGGAAACAAGGCTGTGAGCCGCGCCGCCGATTGAGCGGAAAGGCCGATCTCCTGAAACAACAGGGGCATCCAGTTGACAATTCCATAAAAAATGACCAACCCCATGAAATAGGTCAGCCAGAGCGCAACAGAGCCAAGCAAATTGATCGGCGACAAGACCAGAGCCAGACCGGTTCGGGCTGGGTTCAGCTTCAGCTTGGCGGTGGCGGGTGAAAGCGTGAATTCTGCGGCATCCGGAGAAATGCGCAAGAGAATGGCGCGAACCTCATCCAGATTCTTCCGCTCGGCAAGATAAAATATCGACTCCGGCATCATGAACATCAATGCGGGAAGGATCAGCATGGGCATTATGCCGCCCACCAGAAATATGGATTTCCACCCCAAAAGCGGAATAACCATCAAGGACACATATCCTCCCGTCGCCACACCAATGGGAAAGCCGCAAAACATGGCACTGGTCACCAGCGAGCGCCGGTCAAACGGGCTGATTTCATGGATAATGGCCACCACCAGCGGCATGGCAGCCCCAAGGCCCAGCCCCGTGACAAAGCGCAACACGCATAATGAACGCAGATCATAGGCAAAATAAGAGAATAAAGACGAGGCGCCAAACAGAAACACCGAAATAATAACCAGCGGCTTGCGGCCAAAGCGATCAGACAGGGGCCCCGAGCTGAAGGTGCCAACAGCAAGCCCCAGCAAAGTGATGTTGAACACTAAAGTCAGATTTTCTTTCTTGGCCCCCCACTCAGCAATCAGAGACGGGGCAATATAACTCGCCGCAGCGGAATTGAACCCATCAAGAAAAATCGTGCAAAAACATAATGCAAACACCATCCATTGAAAGGATGAAAATTTATGAACATTAAGAAATTGCTGGATGTCGCCCCTTACTGCTGTCATTTTAACTCCTGAGGGCAAGCCGCATTATTATCTGATCTGCGTCATGGGTATGGTGAAAAGTCATGGGTGTGGTGAAAAAAGTCAAAAAATCTGGTCAGCCTGATATTTAGAAATGATTTTTAAAATGCTCTTGTGCGAATAAACCCCTAAAAAAATATTATAATTATTTTAGCCGCCAAAACAACATATCCATTCCATTATCCGCAGGATTTGTTCAAAAATATTTTTACAAAAACAATATATATATCAATTATTTAATCAATCTAGGAATTAATTTTTGCCCATAGCTGTCTGTTGTAAGCGGATCAAATGTTTCATATGCGCACAATGGTCGCGCCTTCTTGCGCATGAGGCCCTCGCCTCGCCAGATGCGGGGGCAATTCCCGCTCCTTCGCAAGATCTGGGCTCATTTTTGCGAATAGGATAGCGATGCACAATGCCGAGTTTCATTGACTTTAAAGGCTTTGTCGCATAATCTTAAAAGATATTTATAAATTATTAATTATTCAAAACATTTGGATCGGCGATGCGGACAGGCGTCAATTTGGTGATTCTTTTTTTCGCATTGGTGATGGGAGGTGTGGCGGCCTATCTGACACATGACTGGCTTTCATCCCATTCGACACAAAATGAGGCTTCCGTGCCCACACAAACTGTTGTGGTTGCCGCCGAAGCGCTGAATTTTGGGGTTCAGATTACCTCCAGCAATGTCACTGAAATACACTGGCCCTCGGACTCCGTGCCGGAAGGTTCATTCAGAACTGTAGAGGACCTGATCAAAAGCGGCCGGCGCATGGTTCTGACCCCGCTGGTGCGCAATGAGCCCATAGTTGCAAGCAAAATAACACCGCCGGGTGGCAATAGCAGCCTGCTGTCCAGCATGATCGAAGGGGGCAAGCGTGCTGTCACCGTTCCTGTGGATGATGTGCGCGGTGTGGCCGGATTTATTTTCCCCAATGATTTTGTCGATATTGTTCTCACGCGGGCCAATAATAATGACAGTACGGGCAATTTTTCAGAGATCATCCTGCAGCATGTGAAGGTTCTGGCTATAGACCAGCTCTCGGGAGAGCGTCAGGAACGCCCAACTGTCGCCAAGGCTGTCACGCTTGAACTGACCTCGGAACAGGCTCTGAAAATTCTTCTGGCCACAAATGTCGGCAAGCTCTCGCTGATTCTACGGCAATCGGGCGATGAGACGGGTTCCGGCGGCAATAAGAAGGTCACGGAGCAGGATCTTTTTGATGCGGCCTCACTGCCCGCAGCAATACCCGCACCGTCCCCGCCCCAGCCGGAATCCTCTGTGTCGGCTGCGACATCAAACGCATCCGCGCCCCCTCCGACTGCGGCGCCAATACCCTCCACGCAGACAATCACCATTTTTCGCGGCGTCCGGCGTGATGAATATCAGGTTCCAAAAGAAAAACCGTAAGGGCTAGCCAGTGGCATGTGCCGCAGAGTTCAGTTATGGTGTATTTTTGTTTTAAATTTTGGTATGGCCTGATTGAATTTCAGGGACATTTTACATTCAAACGCTGATTTTTAAATGATTTATGGGGTTATGTATGGTTAGGACCGATTTTCAGAGTCACCCCGGACATAAAGACATTGCCACGGCTGCGCGCATACACACGATCTTGAAAAGCGGCATTGCGGCTGCGATGATATTTTGTGCCGTGTTCAGGGGTATGGGCGATCCGGCTCTGGCGCAAAGCACCTTTTCCAAAAATCCTCCGATTATTGAAGACCTGCAAAGCCAAATCCGCCGCGTCACTCTGACACTGTTTAAATCCCGCACATTCAAAATCAATCACGCATTCGATACAGCCGTCGTGGGCCAGCCTGAAATTGCCGATGTGATACCTATGACGGATTCATCGATTTATGTGCTGGGCAAAAAGATCGGCTCCACCAATATTTCGATTTTTGATGCCGGAAAAAAACTCGTGGCCGTGCTGGATCTGGATATTGTGCCCGATACCGACACGATGAAAACCAAGATCATGTCCAGCACAGGTGGCCATGCCATCGATGTCTCAAGTGCCAATGGCGAAGTGGTGCTGAGCGGCGAGGCCAGCGACTCCGTTTCGGCCTCCCGCGCGGTGGCTGTGGCCAAGGGCCTGTCGCCGGACGCCCCGATTGTTGATGCCATGAAGGTGAAAGCCTCGCAGCAGGTGATGCTGAAGGTGCGGTTTCTGGAAGCCAGCCGCGATGCCGCGCGTGACCTTGGCGTCAACTGGATGAGCGGGCGCGGCGGTGGGCGGATCAGCTCCGGACTCGGCAGCGCCACAACATCCACAACAGGCGGCGTGCCTGTGATCAGCACAACCGGAACCTTTGCCGGCAACTCGACCTCGGCACCATTTGGCACGGTTCTGGCCAATCTGGTGAATGGCGGCACGAATATAGATGTCATGCTGACTGCGCTTGAAAGCAAGGGACTGGTAAAAAGTCTGGCCGAACCGGATCTGATCGCCCTTTCAGGCGACTCGGCCAGTTTTCTGGCCGGTGGCGAAATGCCGGTGCCCGTGGTTCAGTCCAATGCGGGTTCCGCCCCGACAGTTACCGTAGATTACAAGCCTTTTGGCGTGCAGCTGACCTTCATGCCGACGGTTCTGGCCAATGGGCTGATCAATTTAAGGCTGGCGCCATCTGTCAGTGAAATTGACACGTCCAATATTATTCAGGTTTCCGGCTTCACCATTCCCATGCTGACCAAGCGTGAAGCCCGCACCACCGTTGAACTGCGGGATGGTCAGAGCTTCGCGATTGCCGGCCTGCTGCAATCCACCAATGTTGAAAACATTGATCAGGTGCCATGGCTGGGCTCTGTACCGGTGCTGGGCACACTGTTCCGCTCCACAAATTTTCAGAAACATGAGACGGATCTGGTGATTATTGTTACGCCCAGTCTGGTGATGCCGAGCAAGCCGGGGGATCATATTGCCACGCCCTTTGACCAGAGCGGGCCGGTCAATGACATGGACCTGTTTGCCATGGGACAGCTTGAGCGAAAACGCACCTATTTTGACAGCCTTTCCCGAAACGCCGGTTTTCAGGGTGCCTATGGACATATCATGTCCGGCCCGCAGCCCGCAGACATCCCCAGCAAATGAGGGCATCCATGACACACCCCCGTTCAGGACAGGCTCATAAGCGCCAGGCTGTCCTTTTTCTGGCGCTGGCACTTGGTGGCTGTGCCGCCAATTCAACCGGCTATGATCCGTTTGAGGATTATACCCAACGCCGCATGACAATATCGGCAGGCGCAGGTGATGCGGCTGAAACCAACGCCGTGATCCATAAAATAGATCCCTGGCCGAAATATGTCTATGATACCAATATTCCGGGAGATGGCCGCCGCATGGCCGATGCAGAGGAGCGCTACAGCGACGTGAGCAAACTGAAAACTGCGCCCAAGCCGATCAAACCTGTCTACGATGATGCAAGCCGTCTGTCTTCCAAGACAGATGACCCGAACAATTAAAAGACAGGGTGCGGATGTCCCTCAAAATTGATGATGTTCTCCTCAATATGTCTGGCGTAAATTCATGACCCCTCAATTATCCGCAACGACACTCTACCTTCTGAATATGGCGGATAACACAGACCAGCCCGGCAAGCTTGAGCTTGATATCAAGGAAACTTGGCCCAATATTGTTGAAATCCACGCTCTGGACGACGTTCACCTGCAATCGCTCAAACAGCCGATGCAAAAAATTGTGCTGGTTTTGCTGCCTGCAGGCGCCTTGCCTGATCTGAATGGCGTGTCCAATGAAATTGCACTGTCCGGCGGACGTATATTTTATCTGGCTGTCGGTGGACAGGTGTCCGGTGCCGATTACAAACGGCTGATCCAGTCTGGCAATGCCGACTGGGTCCCGGACGACGTCAAGATAAGCGAGATTCAGGAGATCATCGAGCGGCGTCTGGGGACATCGGCTGCGCCCAATGACACGAAAGACCCGCTGATTCTCTCCTTTCTGCCCTGCGCCGGCGGGGTTGGTAATTCCACCCTGACCATTGAGACGGCAGCACAACTGATTGGCAGCGACCAGAGCATTGCGCGCAAGATCTGTCTGGTCGATCTTGATTTCCAGACCAGCCACATCTGTGATTATCTTGATATTGAGGCCCGGCTCAAAATTGATGAAATTATCCAGGATCCCCACCGGCTGGACAGCCAGCTTCTGGAAATTTACACCAGCCATCACTCCAGCGGCGTTGATGTTCTGGCCGCACCCCGCAACAAGACCGTGATGGAGGCGCTTGATGTTTCGACCCTCGATGTGCTGTTCGGACTGATTGCCAATAAATATGAATATATTCTGATTGATCTGCCAGTTTTATGGAGTTCCTGGACAGAACAGGTGCTGATTGTATCGCATGGCGTGATAATGACCGGCGTCAATACGATCCCATGTTTACGGCAAATTTCAGAAACACTCTCGGATGTGCGCCATATTGAGGATTTTGGCGGCGACATTCGAGTGGTGATCAACCGCAGCGAAGTCAGCATGTTGGGAAAAGTGGCGCGGCGCAACCATGTCTCCAGCATATTGGAGGATGTTGAGCCTGTTTTTGTCCGATATACGGAGGCTGTTGTCGAAAGCGCCAATATAGGCATCCCCGTTTCTGTTGCACAGCCATCGCATAAATTTTCTCATGATATTGCAAATATTACAAAATTTTGCACGGATCTTGTGCGGTCCCGGGCAGAACATGATAAAATGGAGAGCAAATTGCCAAAGGCACGATAACTGCCAGAATTGATAAATTCATTTTGCAGCGGATGCGGGTGCCGTCCCGTATGAACAACCAGCACCCCTTTTTCTGTGAACTCATTTTCATAAATCCATTTGCACAAAAGGAGAGGCGTCATGGGCTTTTTCAAGAGAAATTCTCAAAAACCGGACACACCACATGAGGCCGCCGCTCCACTTGCGTTAAAACCAGCCGCACCTGAAACCTCCTATCAGGATCTGATGAGCAAAATCCCGTCTTTGCGGGATGAAAAGGTGAAAATTCACGAACTCATCATTGATGAATTTGATCTGGCCCTGCTTGAAAAATTATCCCCCGACGATCTGGCCCGGCAAATTCACTCTTATGTGGCCAACCATATCCGCAAAATGAATATTTCACTCAATCAGGAAGAGCTGAAAATTTTTGTCGAGGAAATCATCGCCGAAATGATCGGCTTTGGCCCGATTGAGCCCCTGCTGAATGACCCGACCATCAATGACATTCTGATCAATACCCACAAGCATTGCTTTGTCGAGCGAGCCGGCAAGCTCGAAGAGGTGCATGTGCATTTCAAGGATGAGGCGCATTTACTGCGCATCATCAATAAGATCGTGCGCGGCGTCGGGCGCCGTGTTGATGAGGCCTCGCCCATGGTTGATGCCCGCCTGCCGGACGGCTCGCGTGTGAACGTGGCCATACGTCCCATCGCGGTGGACGGCCCGCTGGTTTCTATCCGCAAATTTGCGCCCAAACCCTATCATATGGACCGTCTGGTGGAGATGGGTGCGCTGCGCCCGCAAATGGTTGAGGTTCTGGCTGCCGCCGTGCAGGGGCGCGTCTCCCTGATCATCAATGGCGGAACGGGCAGCGGCAAAACAACATTGCTCAATGCGCTTTCAAATTATATCCCCCGGCATGAACGCCTGATCACCATTGAGGATGCCGCTGAATTGCAGCTACAACAACCCCATGTGGGCCGGATGGAAACACGCCCGGCCAGTGTTGAGGGCACGGGAGAGATTCTCCAGCGCGACCTGCTGAAAAACGCCCTGCGTATGCGCCCGGACCGGATTATTATGGGTGAGTGTCGCGGCGCGGAAGCCTTTGACATGTTGCAGGCCATGAATACGGGGCATGAAGGCTCCATGACCACGATTCACTCGAATTCACCGCGCGAGGCGCTGAAACGGCTTGAGCAAATGGTGGGCATGGCCGGAACCCCAATGACATGGGACGCCATCCGCAGCCAGATTGCCTCCGCCATCAAACTTGTGGTTCAGGTTCAGCGTATGCCGGACGGGCAACGCCGCGTGACCAGCATCAGCGAAATCACCGGCATGGAAGGTGATATCATTCAGATGCATGAAATTTTCAAATTTGTGAAGGAATTTACCGATAAGGACGGCAAAATGCATGGCTCCTTCATGGCAACCGGTGTGCGACCGCGTTTTGCCGCAGATTTGAAGGCCTATGGCATAGAAATTCCCAATTCCTATTTCGACCCCTCCCAACCCTTATGACGAGGCCCGGACATGAATGAGCCCTGGCTGATATATCTGCTGGTTTTCGCCTCTGCGGTGATTTGTTTCGAAGCCCTGTCCTGGACATTGTTTCTGGCGCGCCTCAAACAGAAAGTGATCAACCGGCGGCTGGCGCTGAGCCAGAGGCTGTCCGGCCGATCGGTGATTTTGGATGCGTTGCGGCGCGAGCGCGGCTTTACCAATTTCAACAGTCCGCTGCTGCGCAAATGGAATGATTACCTTGTCCAGACAGGCATGAAACTTTCGAGGCAGGCCATCATAGTGTCCACGCTGCTGCTCATCGCCGTTATTTTTGCGCTTCTGCTGCTTGTGCTGCCCTGGAACCTGTTCAATACATTCATTGCTGCCGGGGCAGGCCTGATTTCAGGGCCGCTGCTGATCTTTCTGTTTCTCCGTCATGCCAGAGTCAAGAGAATCGCCAGTTTTTCCAGCCAGCTTCCCGATGCCATTGACACCATCGTGCGGGGTTTACGCGTGGGCAAACCCTTTTCTTCGGCCATAGAAATTGTAGGCCGCGAAATGCCCGACCCTATCGGCACGGAATTCGGCATCACTGCCGATGAGATCATGTTCGGGCAGGATTTTGTCACGGCTGTGGACAATCTGAGCCGGCGCGTCGGGCAGGATGATCTGCTGTTTCTGATCAATGCGGTCAGCGTGCAGAGCCAGACAGGCGGCAATCTTGTCGATATTCTCAGCCGCCTTGCACGGCTGATCCGTGAACGGGAGAAATTGCGGCTGAAGGCCAAAGCACTGAGTGCGGAGGGGCGAATGTCGGCGCGGGTTTTGTCGGCCATGCCCTTTATTCTTTATGGCATCGTATCTCTGATCGCCCCCGGATATTTTGACGAGGTGAAACATTCACCGGCGCTGATTCCGGCCATATCTGCGGGAGCATTTTTGCTGATCGCCGGTAATATTATTATTTATCGCATGGTCAATTTCAGAATTTAGCTCATTCCGGACAGTCAGGGCCGCATAATGGATATCCGTCTGCTTTTTATTATTTTCACAGCCTTTATTGCGGGTGCTGCTGTATTTTTTCTGCTGGCCCAGTTTTATCTGTCTCATATGCAGCTAAACAAGCGCATTTCGGTTTCATCGCCCACGACAGCCGAGGTGCAGCCCGACTCATCGCCCTCAACACTGACCGAACTGGTGAGAGAAAATTTTTCTGAGGAACGTTTTGGCGTCGACAGCGTTTCTCGGGCCAAATTGCGCAAAACCTTATTGCGCGCCGGTTATTTCCGGAAAGATGCAATACGCTTTTATATTTTTTCCCGCATTGCCGCCGTGATCATCCTTCCCATCCTCACCACAGTTTTCACACATATATTTATACCGAATATACCGCGGATTTACGATCTGACACTCCTGATCATGTCGGTCGGGCTGGGCGTGCTGGGGCCGGATGTTTATATCGCCCGCCGCCAGAAAGCGCATATGCTGGAATATCGCCAGTTTTTCCCCGACATGCTGGATCTGCTGGTTGTTTGTGTCAGCTCGGGGCTGAGCATTGATGCCGGTTTTAGCCGCATTCAATCGCAGCTCACCAAAAAAAGCCCGGCTCTGGCCGCCAATCTGGAGATGTTCAGCGCCGAAATGCGGGCAGGCCGCAGCACGATTGATGCGCTCAATGCCCTGAGCGACCGGCTGGCCCTTGATGAAGCCGCCTCGCTGGTCACCGTATTGCGCCATTCCATCGAAATGGGCGGCGATGTGGCTGAAACGCTGGTGATGTTCAGCGATGAAATGCGGGAACGGCGGCTGATCCGCGCGGAGGAGGCCGCCAACCAACTGTCCGTGAAAATGATCCTGCCGCTGGCATTGTTCATTTTTCCGGTCATTATGCTGATTGTCATGCTGCCGGTGATTCTGAAGCTGCTGACGGTTTTTGCAAAATAACGCCATATTTGATTTGAAAGACCAGATGTTTGGATGTTTAATCACACTATGAAATGTCAGGATCTTAAATCCACCCGCATAAGGCGGCATATTTCAAAGCATTGAATATAAATTATTTTATCGTTGTGCATTCATATATTTGATTTTGTTTGGGATATTGAAAATGGGTGATTGTTCACACAGCTGTTCGGACCGTTTTGCAGGTTCACGGCTGTTTCGGGCTCCGCGTTGGGTTGCAGGCGGACTTATACTTCTTAGCCTCACCGGTTGTCAGGCCATCGGCATGGATGCCTCGGTCACGCCTGCCGCCGCACCATCCGAGGCGCAGGTTGCGAACAGTCCGGCAGATATGCCCTCCGAGCCGCAATATTACCCCTCTGACACACCTGCCCTGCTTGGCAAACGCTATTTTGATCAGGGCCATTATGGCCTTGCACAGCGATATTATCAGGATGCCGTTGAAAAATCGCCGCAGACTGTCAGTGACTGGATCGGGCTTGCGGCCTCCTATGACAATCTGGGCCGGTTTGATCTTGCAGACCGTGCCTATGCTTCGGCCATAAAGCTGGCCGGTGAAACCAGTGAAATTCTGAACAATCAGGGATATTCTTATCTTTTGCGCGGCAATATGGCCCTTGCCCGCAAAAAACTTCTGGCTGCGGCCAGATTGCAGCCGGGCAATATAGTGATCGCCAACAATCTGCATCTGCTGGATATTGCGGCCAAAAATCCTGAAATGGTCAAGAACTGAACCCTTCCAGTTGTGTCGGGAGGCACGGATGATGGTTGCCCAGATCACGAATGCACAGGAGCCAGAAGCCCCCTCTGCACAATGGCGCCTTTATTACCGGCTCAATGTCACAATCTGGCTGCTGATTGGTTGCATTTTTTTAGTGGTCTGGGGCGGCATTCTGAGCCTCAACATTCATGTGCGCTATGATCTTATCCCGTTAAACCTTGTTGAATTTACACTGTTTTTTTCGATATTTCTGTTTTATTTCTATCTCAGGAAAGACCCGCTGATTATTGTCATCTTCAACAGTCTTTCAATAATTGCGGCCTTTGTCTATTCCATCGAACTGTTGAGCTATGTGGCGACGGTCTGGGGGCGCTTACGGCCTTTGGCAGACGGGGAACTCGCCGCATTTGACCAATTTTTCGGGCTGGACTGGCCAGCCTACCTGCGATGGATGAATGATCACCCCGGGCTGGCGCAGGTTCTGGGCGCAGCTTATAACTCACTGCCGGTGCAGGGTTTGAGTATGGTTCTGGTTCTGGCCGCATTCCGGCAGCACCGGCGGCTTCAAACAATGTTGCTGGCCGTGCATATAACGGCGCTACTGACCGTTGCGCTGGCGGCCTTGATGCCGGCTTTGGGGGCCTATCACCACTATCATATTGTTGCGGCGCTGGATCATCCGGCGCTGGAACTGACGGTTGAAAACAAAAATGTTGCGCAAATTCTGAATTTGCGGAGTGCGGAGCCGGTTTTGCCGGTGAGCCAGCTGGATGGCATCATTACCTTTCCGAGTTTTCACACGGTTCTGGCACTTCTGTTTATATGGGCTTTTTATCCGCTGCCCTATTTCAGGCTGGCCGCGGTGGCGGTCAATCTGGCCTTGATGTGCGCGACCCCGCTCTGGGGGTCGCATTATTTTGCCGATCTGGCCGCGGGCCTGTGTGTTGCGGCAGCCGGTTTGTTCATCAGCCATATATTCGTGGTTTTTATGCAAAAACAGGCGCATAATCAGGCGTTTAGAGCATGCTGTTTTGAGGTGGAAACACACTGTGAGCGTTCCTTCTCCCCGTTGAAACGGGGAGAAGGACAGGATGAGGGGCTTGGAATCATAAAAATGCCCCTCACCCCACCCTCTCCCCGCCAGAGGGGAGAGGGAGACGGTTCCATCTAAAGGCAACAGACTCTAATATTTGAAATCATATTTATTCAGGGCTTTGAGCATTATCGGCAGGTATTGTGCACGATGTCAAAACGACCGGCGATTTTCGGCACACAAGGCACCAGACCCAACCTTCGCAGATCGGGTTTGCGCTTATGGCGTGACGAATCCGGTGTGGTGCTGATTTATATCAGCCTGATCATGCCCATTCTGATCGGCTTTACCGCATTGGGGGCTGAAGTTGGCTATTGGTATGTGGCCAAGCGGGAGATGCAGAGCGCTGCCGACAGCGCAGCCATCAGCGGGGCAATATCGCTGGCCAATGATGCCACAAGCCAATATACGACGCAGGCGATTTATGTGGCTGGCCAGAACGGGTTTCAGAACGGCGTCAACAACGTGACCATAACCGTTCACAATCCGCCTGCCACCGGCAATTTAACCAGCAATACCAGCGCTGTGGAGGTGCTGATCTCCAAACCGCTGTCAACATTATTGTCCGACTACTGGCTGCCCAGTGTCACCATTTCGGCGCGGGCTGTGGCCAGTATCACCACCAGTGGCGGCGATTGTTTGCTCGCTCTCGACTCCTCAAGCGACTCCAAAACCTTCACCTCGTCCGGCAGCGCGATTGTTACGTTAAACACATGCGGGATTGGCATCAATTCGTCCAATTCCTCCGACGCAATGGATCTGTCCGGCAGCACAAATATCAGCACGCAGTCGCTGTCGATCGTTGGCGGAACAAACATTTCCGGCGGGGCCAAACTGACATCAACAGACGGCACCACCAAAATCACCACGACGATTGCAAATCCTTACAGCAAAAGGGTAATGCCCTCTCCCTCCCTGCCCTGCTCACCGGCAAATACCTCAAAAAATGTCAGCAGTTCGGGAACACTCCAAAGCGGAACCTATTGCAACGGACTGGCCATCAGCGGCGGCACAGTAACAATGTCGGCAGGCACCTATATTATTTATCAAGGAACACTTGCCATATCCGGCTCCGCCCATGTTACCGCCAATAATGTGAATATCGTGCTGACCGGTGCCAGCGGAAATTATGCAACGGCACAAATATCAGGCGGCACAACATTCAATCTCACAGCCGCATCCACCGGGCCGCTCGCGGGTATTGCTATTTATCAGGATCCCAACACACCTTCCAACACCTCGGCCAGCAATTTCAGCGGCAGTTCGGGCACGACAATTCTGGGCGCCTTGGTTTTTCCCAAAACCACGGTTACATATTCTGGCGGCACGTCCACAGCTTCGACCTGTCTGCAACTGGTGGCCTGGAAGGTCAATTTTTCAGGCAGCGCCACCTTCAACAATAATTGTTCCGGCACGGGGGTGAGCCCGATCGGCGCCTCCTCATTTGCGAGCCTGTCCGAATGAAAACACGCCATCATAACTTCATTGCTTCCATAATGGCCGCTGCGGCCATGTCATTGCGTCGGTTCATCCGGGCCCGGGAAGGCAGTGTGCTGGTTGAATTTACCGTTGCGGTGCCTGTGCTTCTGGCGCTTCTGGTGGGGTTGCTGGCCTTCGGGATGATTGAATATCAGCAGATGACCGTGAATTTTGCGGCTCAGGCCGGTGCGGATTATGCAGCCACCACGGCCCTGAGCACCTTTAATGCCGCAGAAATCACGGCCATCAAAAACGCAGTCACCTCAACAAGCAGCTCTGTGACCATCACCGCCTCGCCTGCGCCGGCCCAGCTCTGCGGCTGTGTCACCGGCGCCTCGACCTTCACAACCGTGACCTGCGGCAGCGCGACACTCTGCGCGAACGGCAATCCGCTAGGCACTTTTGTCACCGTCAGCGCACAGGTGCCCGCACCTGCATTCAGCGCCAGTTTCCTCGGAATTCCATTGCCGACAACATTGACGGCAAAAGTGACGGTCCGGACACAATGATGAACACTGACCCCTGCCGCACATCCGCTCCGGCCATAAGGGCAACGCTCAAAAACCGTTGTCTGAACCGCTTATGGCAGGATGAAAACGGCGCGGCATTGCTGGAATTTACCTTTATCTTCACGGTGCTGATGGCGTTGATCTTCGGCATTCTGGATTGTGGCCGCCTGCTGTGGGGCGTCAATACACTTTATTTTGCGGTTCATCAGGCGGCACGCTGCGCCTCCGTGGATACAACACATTGTGGCACGGCAACCAAAGTGCAGACCTATGCCGCAACCCAGGCCTTTGGAATGAGCGTGGCCGCCGCCAATTTTACAGTGACCACACCCAGTTGCGGCAATCATGTTTCATATGTCTACGCATTTTCACCGCTTTACATTCCCTATACATTCAGCGTGACCATCGCAGCCTGTTACCCGAAAAATCTGTAAGCGGCAGAATGGCCGGTGCCTGTGTTGCGCCCCGCGCAACCGCGCCTGAGCAATCCGATGCGGAATTATTATTTTGACATGGATCAACATTTTTCTTGAATGTTATGGCTGCATTTGCCATTCATTGAAGCAGGATAGTGAACATAAGAATTCACACCTATTCGGGAGTTGACAGCAAAAGGGCCAGCCAGACCCAACCGCACCGGCCAGACAGCCGGTGGTGGCGGTGCGCCAACATAAGCCGCAGCTTTCGCTTGATGCTAAAAATGTGGGTGCAGGTGTGCCGCGTCAGGGAGGCAATGGATTTATGCAGCAAACGCAGTCGTCCACGCATGGCGCCAAGCCAGCCCGCATTCTGGTCAGTACTCACAATATTGAAAAATCATTTCCGGGCGTCTATGCGCTGCGCGGGGTCAGCTTTGATCTGCGCGAGGGTGAGGTTCATGCCCTGATGGGCGAGAATGGTGCCGGCAAATCGACGATGATGAAAATCCTCACCGGCGTTTATCAGCCGGATTCGGGCGAGATTATCGTCGAGGGCACGCCCGTATCCATTTCCGGCCCGAAAGCCGCGCAAATGCTGGGTATCAGCATCATTCATCAGGAACTCTACCTGATGAACCATCTGACTGCGGCGCAGAATATTTTTATTGGCCGCGAACCCCGCCGTGGCTTTGGCATGTTCGTTGATGAAGCGAAAATGAACGAGGATACGGCCGCCCTGTTCAAGCGCATGAATGTCGATATTGCGCCCGATGCGGAGGTGGGCACGCTGACCGTGGCCCGCCAGCAGCTGGTGGAAATTGCCAAGGCGCTGTCCTTCAACTCCAAAGTGCTGATCATGGACGAGCCCACCTCGGCCCTCAACGAAACCGAGGTTGAGCATCTCTTTGCCATTATCAAAGACCTGAAAGCGCAGGGCGTCGGCATTGTCTATATCACCCATAAAATGGACGAGGTGAAACGCATCGCCGACCGTGTGACGGTCATGCGGGATGGCCAATATATCGACACTTTGCCAGCGCATGGCACACCAATGTCGAAAATCATTTCGCTGATGGTGGGGCGTGAACTGGCCGATGCCACGCGGGCCGAGGCCGTATCCACTCAGGACGAGGTGCTGCGGGTGCGCGGCCTCAATCGTGGCCGTGCGATCCGCAACGTCAGCTTTCATCTGCACAAGGGCGAAATTCTCGGTTTTGCCGGCCTGATGGGGGCGGGGCGGACTGAGGTGGCGCGCGCCATTTTTGGCGCCGACCCGATCGACAGCGGCGAGATTCATATTCATGGCCAGCCACAGACCATAGGCAGCCCGAACGAGGCTGTGCAACTGGGGCTGGCCTATCTGAGTGAGGACCGCAAGAATTTTGGTCTCGTCACACCCATGTCGGTGCGCGACAATGTCACCATGGCCTCCTGGACACGCTTTACCAAAAGCCGCGTGTTCATGCGCGATGGCGCGCTGCGGGATGTGTCGCAAGATTATGTCAGCAAGCTGAAGGTTAAAACACCCTCGGTGGAGCAGGAGACGCGCCTGCTCTCCGGAGGCAACCAGCAAAAAATCGTCATAGCCAAATGGTTGCTGCGCGATTGCGATGTGCTGATTTTCGATGAACCGACCCGCGGCATTGACGTAGGCGCAAAAGCCGAGATTTACAAATTGTTGCAGGGGCTGGCCGCTCAGGGCAAGGCGATTATTGTGATCTCCTCCGAGCTTCCCGAGGTTCTCAGGCTGTCCCACCGGATTCTGGTGATGTGCGAGGGGCGCATCACCGGTGAGCTGGATGGCCGGACAGCAACACAGGAGTCCATTATGGAACTTGCGACACAACGCGAGACCACAGCAGCTTGAGGGGATGGGACCTATGACCGATGCAATCGTCGCGCAAACGGGTGGGCGCAAGTCTGGTCGTCTGACAACAGCCGCCGTCCAGAAGGCTGTCGCCTTTGTTGTTCTGGTTGTGCTGCTGGTGTTTTTCACCTTTTCCAATGAAAATTTCATGTCGGAAAGCAATATGGTCGGCATTATGCAGGCCACCGCCGTGAATGGTGTGCTGGCCGTGGCCTGCACCTTTGTCATTGCCTCAGCCGGCATCGACCTTTCTGTCGGCACGCTCATGACCTTCACGGCTGTGATGTCGGGTGTGTTTCTCACCTATTGGGGCTGGCCAATGTGGCTGGGGGTGATTTGCGTGCTGCTGACCGGGGGCGCTGTCGGGGCCATGTCCGGGCTGGTGATTTCCCGTCTGAAAATTCCGCCCTTCATTGCCACGCTGGGCATGATGCTTGTTCTCAAGGGGTTGTCCCTGGTCATTTCAGGTGTGCATCCGATTTATTTCAACGACACGCCCAATTATTCGATGATCTCGGCAGATTCCTTCATTGCCACGATTTTTCCGAGCCTTGAAGTGCCCAATGGTGTTCTGATCCTGTTTGGCGTGGCGATTATCGGTTCGGTCATTCTGAATAAAACCATCCTTGGCCGGTATATTTTTGCGCTGGGCAGCAATGAGGAGGCCGCACGCCTTTCGGGGGTGAATGTCGGGTTCTGGAAAGTGGTGACCTATGCGCTGGGCGGACTGGTATGCGGCATTGCCGGACTGCTGATTTCATCGCGCCTGAATTCGGCCCAGCCTGCGCTGGGGCAGGGCTATGAGCTTGACGCCATTGCCGCCACTGTCATTGGCGGCACATCCCTTGCCGGTGGCCGGGGCACCATTCTGGGCACCCTGATCGGCGCCTTTATCATGTCGGTGCTGACAAACGGGCTTCGCATCAACGGTGTGCCGGAAGAATGGCAGTTCGTGGTCACCGGATTCATCATCATCGTCGCGGTTTATGTCGACACGATGCTGCGGAAAAAATCTTGAAAGGGAGGAACCAACAGCTATACTCACCTATAAATGCTGCATAAAATACAGCTTATAAAAAATCTTAAACGGAGGAACGCATGAAGAAACTTATTATCGCATCGACAGTCGCATTGGGATGCTCAGTGGCTGTTTCGGCAACCAGCTTCGCGGATGAAGCCTATTTTCCGATTATTTCCAAAGGGTTCAGCCATCAGTTCTGGCAGGCCGTCAAGTCCGGTGCTGAACAGTCGGCCAAGGCCAATGGCGTGAAGATCAGCTTTGAGGGTCCTGAGACCGAAGCCATGATCGACAAGCAGATTGACATGCTGAACGCTGCCATCGCCAAGAAGCCGCAGGGCCTCGGCTTTGCCGCACTGGACTCTAAGGCTGAAGTTCCGCTGCTGAAAAAGGCCCATGATGCCGGTATCCCGATCGTGGCTTTTGACTCCGGTGTCGACAGCGACATTCCGCTCGCCACCTGCACCACGGACAATGTCAAGGCTGCCGGCGCAGCTGCTGACAAAATGGCTGAGGCCATTGGCGGTGAAGGCGAAATCGGTGCCGTGATCCATGACCAGACCTCCGCGACCGGCACAGGCCGCCGCGATGGTTTCGTCAATGAAATCAAGGCCAAATATCCGAAGATCAAGATCGTTGATCTGCAATATGCCAATGACGCGCTGAAGGCGACCGAAAACGTCAAGGCCATGTTGCAGGCGCACCCGAAGATCAAGGGCATTTTTGCCTCGAACGAAGGTGCGGCCATCGGCCTCGTCACCGCCATCAAGGAAACCAAATCCAAGATCGTCGGCATTGGCTATGACTCGGGTAAGAAGCAGAAGGACGCCATTCTCGATGGCACCCTCATCGGCTCCATCACCCAGAACCCGGTGGGCATCGGCAAATGCGTTGTGGATTCGCTTGCCAAAGCCGTCAAGGGTGGAAAGCTGGATAAGGTCATCGACACCGGCTTCTACTGGTACGACAAGACCAACATCACCGACCCGAAGGTTGCTGCCGTTCTTTATGATTGATATTTAACACCTGTTTCCCCTTCCTCAGTCCACTGGGGAAGGGGAAATATCGAGACCATATCGTGTCTGCAGGGAGGATTCAGGGCCATATATGGCTTGTCTGCGCCAGTTTGGCCAAGGAGTGCCCCCTTTCTTAAACCTCTGTCCGACCAACTGCCGCGACCCTTCTTTCAAATAAATCCGGCAAATCCTGAAATTGAATTGATCTTATCCGTGCTTTTCCCTTAAAACGCAGTATGAGCGAAAACATTATCACTGCCGCCATTCTTGTGATTGGCGATGAAATCCTGTCCGGCCGCACCAAGGACAAAAACATCGGCTATATTGCTGAATATTGCACCAATATCGGCATTGATGTGAAGGAAGTGCGCGTGGTGCCGGATGAGGAGGCCGAAATCGTCAGCGCCCTCAATGCGCTGCGGTCGCGCTATTCCTATGTTTTCACCACGGGGGGCATTGGCCCGACCCATGATGACATCACCGCTGATTGTATTGCCAAAGCCTTTGGCGTGACGATTGACGAAGACCCGCGCGCCATGGCCCTGATGCTGGAGCGGTACAAGCCCGAGGACCTCACCCCCGCACGCCGCCGCATGGCGCGCATACCGGCGGGCGCCGACCTGATTTTAAACCCGATTTCCAAGGCCCCGGGGTTCAGACTGGGCAATGTGATTGTCATGGCCGGCGTGCCGATGGTGATGCAGGCCATGCTGGACAATGTGGCCCCGACACTCAGCACCGGCATCAAAATGCTGTCGCAAACCATTGACGCCCACGGCCTGCCCGAGGGGCTCTATGGCGGCCCGCTGGGCGAGATCGCGGCGCAGCATCCCGGCCTGTCGATAGGCTCCTACCCCTCTTTCAAGGATGGTGTTTTCGCCAATCAGATTGTTGTGCGCGGGCGGGATCAGGCTGCGATTGACGCAGGCCTTGCCGCCGTGCGCGAGATGTTGCAAAAGCTCAATTCCGATAAAAACCCGCTCTAAGACCGTTCAGAGGCCGCATGTCAGAACCGCTCAATCCCAAAGCCTTTCCCGTGTCATGGGACCAGTTTCATCGTGATGCGCGGGCGCTGGCCTGGCGGCTCTCCGGCTTTGGGCCGTTTGACGCCATGATCTGCGTCACCCGCGGCGGGCTGGTGCCTGCGGCCATTGTGGCGCGTGAACTGGGCATCCGCATGATCGAGACCGTCTGCATCGCCTCTTATCATGACTATAAAAACCAGAGCGGCTTGCAGGTCATCAAGGGCATTGCCGATGCCGCCTCCGGCATCAACCATCAGGGCGGCAAGGTGCTGGTGGTGGATGATCTGGTGGACACGGGCAACACCTTCCGTGTGGTGCGCGAAATGCTGCCCAATGCCCATTATGCCACCGTTTATGCCAAGCCGCAGGGCCGCCCGCTGGTGGACACATTCATCACCGAGGTCAGCCAGGACACATGGATTTATTTTCCGTGGGACATGGGCTTTTCCTTCCAGCCGCCGATTGCTCGGGACACCGTCGGCTAAAACGGGTCCTTCCGTCGTAAATTATTGTGAATATCCGCTCTCCCCGTCCGCTCCGCAAATGGCGGTCTAGGGCGGGAGAACCGCGTCTGCTGCGGCTCTCAATCCCATTATGTTTACACAAACAGAGCCCGAACAGCCATAAGTCCTTGTGCAACAGTTGATGATGATTGACTCATCATACCAGATTCACTAATTCTGGTCTGAGATCACGGAGTTTGTTCAATGACAACCATTGCCCTGTTTGGTGCCGGCGGAAAAATGGGCTGCCGCCTTGCCCGCAACTTGAAATCGTCACGCTTCGCGGTGCGCCATGTTGAAGTGAGTCTGGCCGGTCAGGAACGTCTCAAATCCGAACTGGGGATCACATGCGTTACGGCTGAACAGGCGCTGTCCGGCGCCGAGGTGGTGATTCTGGCTGTGCCCGACACATTGATCGGCAAGGTTGCCGCCAGCATTGAGAGCCAGCTTAAGCCCGGCACCATGCTGATCGCGCTGGATGCCGCCGCGCCATTTGCCGGACATTTCCCGAACCGACCCGATCTGACCTATTTTGTCACCCATCCGTGCCATCCGCCCATTTTCAATGACGAAACAGAGATGGCCGCCAAAAAAGATCATTTTGGCGGTATTGCCGCTAAACAACATATTGTTTCGGCCCTGATGCAGGGGCCGGAGAGTGATTATGTGCTGGGCGAGGAGATTGCCAAAGTCATCTGGGCGCCGGTCATGCGGTCGCACAGGGTCAGCGTCGAGCATATGGCGCTGCTGGAGCCGGGCCTCTCGGAAACCGTATGCGCCACCTTGCTGGCGGTCATGCGCGAGGCGATGGACGAGGTGGTTGCCCGCGGTGTGCCCTTTGAGGCCGCACGGGATTTTCTCCTCGGCCATATGAATGTTCTGGCCGCTGTGACCTTTGGCGAGGTGGACGGCGTATTTTCCGACGCCTGCAACAAGGCCATCCAGTTCGGCAAGCCGGCCCTGATGCGCGAGGACTGGAAGCGAGTGTTCGAGCCGCAGGAAATTGCCGACAGCATTCAGCGTATAACCTAGAAAGGAATCGGCCATGCCGGAGACTGCCCGCCCGGACCTGCGCGGCGCTTTGATCGGATGCGGGTTTTTTGCCATCAACCAGCTGCATGGCTGGCAGGATGTGGCTGGCGCGCGGATCATAGCTTTATGTGATCGTGACCCGGCCAGACTGGCCCTGGCGGGCGATAGTTTCGGCATTTCTGCCCGCTACAGCGACGCGGCACAAATGCTTGAGCAGGAAAAACCTGATTTTGTCGATATTGCCACCACTGTGGCCAGCCACCGGCCTCTGGTGGAGCTGGCGGCGCGGCTGCGAATTCCGGTGATCTGCCAAAAGCCCTTTGCGCCCACACTGGAGGATGCGCGGGCCATGGTCGCCGCCTGCGATGCAGCGCATATTCCTTTGATGGTGCATGAGAATTTCCGCTGGCAAAGTCCAATTCAGGCTGTCCGGGCGCAGCTGGATCAAGGCGCGATCGGGGTTCCGTTCTGGGGCCGGGTGTCCTTCCGCTCGGCCTATGACGTGTTTGCCGGACAGCCCTATCTGGCGGAGGGCGAACGCTTCATTATCGAAGATCTGGGAATCCATAGTCTGGATATTGCACGGTTTTTATTTGGCGATGTTGCCCGTCTCACAGCCCGCACCTGCCGCGTGAACCCCAGGATCAGGGGCGAGGACGTCGCCACCATGCTGCTGGACCATGAGAGCGGCATGAGTTCCATCGTCGATTGCTCTTATGCCTCGAAACTGGACAGCGAGCTTTTTCCGCAAACCCTGATCGAGATTGACGGTTCGCTGGGGTCTCTGCGGTTACAAGCAGATTATAATTTGGTGGTCACCACGCCTACCGGCACAAAACATCTGGATGTCGCACCCGTCCTGCTGCCTTGGGCATCGCGGCCATGGCATAATATTCAGGAAAGCGTGCGCACAATCCAGCAGCATTGGGTTGAATGTCTGCGCACCGCGCGTGAACCGCACACCTCCGGCAGGGACAATCTGAAAACCCTCGCTCTGGTGGAGGCCGCCTATATGAGCGCAAAAACAGGCGCGCTGATCGAGATGAGCAGCCTCTGACAATCCCCAGCAGGGGCTCTGCTCCCGTCCTGCAAGCCCGCGCTAGAGCATGCTGTTTTGAGGTGGAAACACACTGTGAGCGTTCCCTCTCCCCGTCATCCTGAGGAGGCCGTAGGCCGTCTCGAAGGATGAACGGGGAGAATACTCAAGATGAGGGGGGCATGGAATTATAAAATGCCCCTCACC
>Ga0208617_1000058_pt1 | contig 46105 bp, 45 predicted proteins | sample CryBogCBE06Nov07_FD_184581 | JGI IMG/M metagenome (GOLD analysis project Ga0208617, IMG submission 184581) | Freshwater microbial communities from Crystal Bog, Wisconsin, USA - CBE06Nov07 (SPAdes) (version 2) | ecosystem: Environmental > Aquatic > Freshwater > Lake | place: Crystal Bog...
GGCATCAGTCTGAAAACGGCCCGAACATTGCTGCCCAGACTGATTCTTCATCCCATTCTGTTCGGCCTTGTGCTGGGGGTGCTGTTTCGCATCTCCGGACTGGAGCTACCCGCTGCAGTGCACAGTATTATCGGATCGATAGCGGCCTCAGCGCTGCCCTGCGCCCTGATTGCCATGGGGCTGAGCCTGCGTCACCACGGCATGAACGGCAATTTCAAGCTCTCTGCGGCGATCAGCCTGCTGAAACTCATGCTTCATCCGGCGCTTGTCTATCTGTTCGCCTTCAAAATATTCACCATGCCGCCGGTGTGGTCGGGCGTGGCTGTTTTGTTTGCGGCCAGCCCCACCGGCGTGAATTGCTATCTCTTTGCCGCAAAATATCGCACCGGTGAAAAAATAGCCTCCTCGGCCATAGCCATGACCACGGCGTTTTCTGTATTCACGAGCTTGTTCTGGCTGTGGTGGCTGGGTGTCAAAACCATATAACAGGAGCACGGCCCAAGCATGTCCCCCATAAACCCCGCCTCACCCCGCAGCCTTCACCTCATCATGGCTGTCGGCCCTGTGGTTCTGGCCTGTGTGCTGGGGGCATGGATCACCATACCCAACGTGCCGCTATGGTATGCGGGTCTGGCCAAACCACCCTTGACCCCGCCCAACTGGGTGTTCGGCCCGGCCTGGACCATACTCTATGCCCTGATGGCATTTTCAATTTACCGGATTTTGAGGCTTCACGCGGCACAGCCTGCACGCAAAAGCGCTATTCGCCTGTTTTATGCGCAACTGGCGCTCAATATGCTGTGGTCCTTTGTCTTTTTCGGCGCCCATGCACCGGCGCTGGGGCTGGTGGTCATTGTGGCGCTCGAAATTTTGATCGCATGGATGAGTCTGTCCTTTTACCGGCTTGATCGATGGGCGGGGCTTGCGCAGCTCCCCTATTTCGGCTGGGTGGCCTTTGCACTCTGGCTCAATGCAGGAATATGGCTTCTCGCCTGAGCCACTGCTCTGCCGGCAGCCAAATGCGGCAAGCTGTGGACAATATCAAATTCGCCAAAAGACTAGCTGCAGAAGAATGGCAAAATCACGGCAGAAGGGTTGCGCCTGCAATGCCCTTGTGTTAGGCAACGCGCAATCTTGGGTGATGCTGTGCACAGCAGTATCGACCCATTTCACATTCAGCCTCGCGCCACCCCCATGCCGGACACTCCGGCAGGTTCATGGTGCAGAGACCCATTGAAAGGCGTTTCGTGACCACAGAAACGATCATATCTGGAATGGCTGGGCGCTATGCGTCTGCACTTTTTGCTCTGGCGAAAGAGCAGGGCGTAACCGACACGGTTGCCAACCAACTTAATGATTTTGACTGGATGATTGCCGGCAATGACGATCTGGCCCAGCTTGTGCGCAGCCCTGTTCTGACATCGGAAGACCAGACCCGCGCGCTGAATGCCATTTTTGAAAAGGCATCCATCAATGGCATTGCCGCCAATTTCATCCGTCTTGTCACAGCCAAGCGTCGCCTGTTTGCCGTGCGCAGCATGATTGCCGGCTATAACAAGCTGCTCGATACGCATAATGGCGTGGTGCGCGCAGACGTGACCGTGGCTCAACCCCTCAATGATATTCACATGGCCTCGCTGCAAGAGGCCCTGAAAACCGTTTCCGGCGGCGCATCTGTCGACGTGAATGTAAAAGTCGATTCATCCATCATTGGCGGCCTTGTTGTGAAACTTGGCTCGCGCATGGTGGATGCGTCACTCAAAACCAAACTCAACTCAATTCGTTCGCTCATGAAAGAGGTCGGCTGATGGACATCCGCGCCGCAGAAATTTCCGCAATTCTTAAAAGCCAGATCCAGAACTTCGGTTCTGAGGCTCAGGTTTCCGAAGTGGGTCAGGTGCTTTCCGTCGGTGACGGTATTGCCCGCGTTCACGGCCTTGACAATGTTCAGGCCGGTGAAATGGTCGAGTTCGAAAACGGCATCCGTGGCATGGCCCTCAACCTCGAAACCGACAATGTCGGCGTCGTGATTTTCGGTTCCGACCGCGAAATCAAAGAAGGTCAGACCGTCAAGCGCACCGGCGACATCGTTGACGTTCCTGTCGGCAAAGAGCTGCTTGGCCGCGTTGTTGACGCGCTCGGCAATCCGATCGACGGCAAGGGCCCGATCAAATCCGCCAAGCGTTCGCGCGTGGACGTCAAGGCCCCCGGCATTATTCCACGCAAATCCGTGCATGAGCCCATGGCCACCGGCCTGAAGGCCATTGACGCCCTGATCCCGGTTGGCCGTGGCCAGCGCGAGCTGATCATCGGTGACCGTCAGACCGGCAAAACCGCCGTGGCTCTGGACGCCATTCTCAACCAGAAGGCGATCAATCAGGGTTCTGACGAATCGGCCAAGCTTTACTGCGTCTATGTGGCGATTGGCCAGAAGCGCTCCACTGTTGCCCAGTTCGTGAAGGTTCTGGAAGAAAACGGCGCGCTTGAATATTCGATCATCATTGCCGCCACCGCCTCCGATCCGGCCCCCATGCAGTTTCTGGCCCCCTTCGCCGGTTGCGCCATGGGCGAATATTTCCGCGACAATGGTATGCACGCCCTGATCGTTTATGACGATCTGTCCAAGCAGGCCGTGGCTTACCGCCAGATGTCGCTGCTGCTGCGCCGCCCGCCGGGCCGCGAAGCCTATCCCGGCGACGTGTTCTATCTCCACAGCCGTCTGCTGGAGCGCGCCGCAAAGCTCAATGAAGCCAATGGCCTGGGTTCACTGACCGCTCTGCCCGTGATTGAAACACAGGCCAATGACGTGTCGGCCTATATTCCGACCAACGTGATTTCGATCACCGACGGCCAGATCTTCCTCGAAACCGACCTGTTCTATCAGGGTATCCGCCCTGCTGTGAACGTGGGTCTGTCGGTGTCGCGCGTCGGCTCCGCCGCGCAGACCAAGGCGATGAAAAAGGTTGCCGGCAAGATCAAGGGTGAATTGGCCCAGTATCGTGAAATGGCGGCCTTCGCGCAGTTCGGCTCCGATCTTGACGCCTCGACTCAGGCACTCCTGAACCGCGGTTCGCGCCTGACCGAATTGCTCAAGCAGGCCCAGTTCCAGCCGCTGAAGATGGAAGAGCAGGTCTGCTCGATCTATGCCGGCGTCAATGGATATCTGGACAAGCTGCCGCTTGGCCGCATCAAGGCCTTTGAGGACGGTCTTCTCTCCACCCTGCGCACCTCGCATGCCGACCTTATGGACGCGATCCGCAGCTCGAAAGACCTTTCGGACGCCTCGGCCGCCAAGCTGAAGTCGGTTGTTGAATCCTTCGCCAAGTCGTTCTCGTAAAACGCCTTTTCACTGTTTAGCTGAGAAACCGGACAGATCATGCCGTCGTTAAAGGACTTACGAAACCGTATCGCCTCGGTGAAGGCGACGCAAAAGATCACCAAGGCCATGCAGATGGTTGCGGCGGCAAAATTGCGTCGCGCACAGATGGCGGCTGAAGCCGCGCGTCCTTATGCCGAGCGTATGGATGCGGTTCTTGCCAATATTGCTGCCGGAGTTTCCGGCAGCGCACCCCTCCTGCTCACCGGTACCGGCAAGCAGGACACGCATCTTCTGGTTGTCTGCACCGCCGAGCGCGGCCTGTGCGGCGCGTTCAATTCATCGATCGCCCGTCTTGCCCGCGACAAGGCCAATGCCCTCATCGCCGAAGGCAAAACCGTCAAGATCATCTGCGTCGGCAAAAAGGGCTATGATGTTCTGCGTCGTCTGTTTGACAAAAACATTATCGAACTGATTGAATTGCGCAGCGTCAAGCAGATCGGTTTTGCCAATGCGGAGCCGATCGGCAAGAACATCATTGCCCGTTTTGAAGCTGGCGAATTCGATGTCTGCACGCTGTTCTATTCCAAGTTCAAGTCGGTAATTTCGCAGGTGCCCTCAACATTGCAGTTGATTCCTGCCGAAATTCCGGCGGCGGGCGGCCGCAATGGTTCAGATTCAACCTATGAATATGAGCCCGGGCAGGACGAAATTCTCGAAACCCTGCTGCCGCGCAATATTTCCGTGCAGGTGTTCCGTGCATTGCTGGAAAATGGGGCCTCGGAACAGGGTGCCCGCATGAGCGCAATGGACAGCGCCACACGCAATGCCGGTGAAATGATCAAAAAGCAGACGCAGAAATATAACCGTTCGCGTCAGGCTATGATCACCAAAGAACTGATTGAAATTATCTCGGGCGCCGAAGCCCTCTGACGTCTTAAAAAGTGAGGATGTAACATGGCAAACACTGCCGCACAGGCCGCTCCAGGCACAAGCATGGGTCGCATCACCCAGGTCATCGGCGCTGTCGTTGACGTGAAATTTGATGGTCACCTTCCCGAAATTCTCAACGCGCTTGAGACCACCAACAATGGCAACCGTCTGGTTCTCGAAGTGGCGCAGCATCTGGGCGAATCCTCGGTGCGCTGCATTTCGATGGATACATCGGAAGGTCTTGTTCGTGGCCAGCAGGTCATTGACACCGGCGCGCCGATCATGGTGCCCGTGGGTGAGGAAACCCTTGGCCGCATCATGAACGTCATCGGCCTGCCGGTGGACGAATGCGGTGAAATCCCCACCACATCGCGCCGCGCCATCCATCAGCCTGCCCCAAGCTATGCCGAGCAGGCCACGGAAGCCCAGATTCTTGAAACCGGCATCAAGGTTGTTGACCTGCTCGCGCCTTACGCCAAGGGCGGCAAGATCGGCCTGTTCGGCGGCGCCGGCGTCGGCAAGACCGTTCTCATCATGGAACTGATCAACAACGTCGCCAAGGCGCATGGTGGGTATTCGGTGTTCGCCGGCGTGGGTGAGCGTACCCGCGAAGGCAACGACCTTTACCATGAAATGATCGAATCCAACGTCAACAAGAACCCGAAGGAACATGGCGGCTCGGCTGCCGGTTCAAAATGCGCGCTGGTTTACGGCCAGATGAACGAGCCTCCGGGGGCGCGTGCCCGCGTCGCCTTGACCGGCCTCACCGTTGCCGAGGACTTCCGCGACAAGGGTCAGGACGTGCTGTTCTTCGTCGATAACATCTTCCGCTTCACACAGGCGGGTTCGGAAGTGTCGGCGCTGCTGGGTCGTATTCCTTCCGCCGTGGGCTATCAGCCCACTCTGGCGACCGACATGGGCGCGCTGCAGGAACGCATCACCACCACCCAGAAGGGTTCGATCACCTCGGTGCAGGCCATTTATGTGCCCGCCGACGACTTGACCGACCCGGCACCGGCCACCTCTTTCGCCCACTTGGACGCAACCACCGTGTTGTCCCGCTCCATCGCGGAAAAGGGTATTTATCCGGCTGTGGATCCGCTCGATTCGACCTCGCGTATGCTCAGCCCGCTCGTGGTGGGTGAGGAACATTACGGTGTTGCCCGTCAGGTGCAGCAGGTGTTGCAGCGTTATAAGGCGCTTCAGGACATTATCGCCATTCTGGGCATGGACGAACTCTCGGAAGAAGACAAGATTGCTGTGGCCCGCGCCCGCAAGATCGAGCGCTTCCTGAGCCAGCCTTTCCATGTGGCCGAAGTGTTCACCGGCTCGCCCGGCAAGCTGGTGCCCCTGGCTGACACGATCAAGGGCTTCAAAGGCCTTGTCGAAGGCAAATATGACCATCTGCCGGAAGCTGCATTCTACATGGTGGGCACCATTGAAGAAGCCGTTGAAAAGGCTGCTAAAATGGCCGCTCAGGCTGCTTAAGGCACAAACGTTTAAGAGCAGGCACAGGCGGCCTGCTCTCAAACGCTATGAGGAGCTTAAAATATTATGGCAACATTCCACTTTGAACTCGTTTCTCCTGAAAAAATGCTGTTTTCGGGAGAAGTTGATCAGGTTGTCGTGCCCGGCGCGGAAGGCGAGTTCACCGTTCTTGCAGGCCATGCTCCGTTCATGTCCAGCCTGAAGGCCGGTGTTGTGTTTTTCGATGAGGGGGCCGGTCATGGTCGCCGCATTGTGGTGATCGGTGGGTTTGCCGATGTCGGCGCCAAGGGCCTGACCATTCTGGCTGAGCGCGCCTCACCTATCGAAGAACTGACCGTTGAGCTGATGAATCAGGAGATCATCCATGCGCAGACCCTGCGCGAGGCTCTTGAAACCAATGAAGAGCGCGACGCCGCCGACATTAAAATCGCCCAGTTGCAGGAATTGCGCGACGTTCTGGCGAAATAATCTCGTCATATATGAATTAAAAGGCCCGCGTCATGCGGGCTTTTTTATGCGCGGCGCAGCATGAACACGGCCTGCTCGCCAAATATATTCCACAGCCACCAGGGTGCGCGCACCATCATCGGCTTGCCGAAACGATCCAGCGCCACGGCGCGCTCGATGGTGGCGCCAATGTCGCGGGTCATATCCACAAAATCCTGAATGGTGCAGAAATGAATATTCGGCGTGTCATGCCAGGAATAGCTCAAATTTTCTGTCACCGGCATCTTGCCCTTGAACAGGATCTGGCTGCGGATGCGCCAATGGCCGAAATTAGGAAATGACACAATGGCATGTGTGCCAATGCGCAGCATATCCTCCAGCACATGCTTGGGCCGCTGCGTCGCCTGAAGCGTCTGGGATAAAATCACATAATCAAAAGAATTGTCGGGATAATAGGACAGATCCGTGTCGGCATTGCCCTGCACCACCGACAGGCCACGGCTGACGGCCTCATTCACCCCGCGTTGTGACAATTCTATTCCGCGCGCATCCACATTGCGGGTGTGCGTGAGCAGAGCCAGCAAGGCCCCATTGCCGCAGCCCACATCCAGAACGCGCGCACCTGCGGCCACCATCTCGGCAATCATCAGAAAATCGACACGCGCCGCGTCCCGCGCCGTGACGTTTTGTGCACATATATCCGCTGCATGGCTCATTGCATTATCCTGTTATCTTGCGGGCGCGGGCTGCCGCCGTGAGAAACCCATGGGTCGTGCCAATAAAATCCGGCTCATAGAGCAGGAATGCGTCATGGCCCTTGTCTGATTCAATCTCGACAAAAGATACGGACGCCCCCGCCGCATTGAGCGCATGGACAATGGCGCGCGAGGCGGAGGTGGGATAGAGCCAATCCGTGCTGAAGGACACCACACAAAAGCGGGTTTTTGTGCCTTTGAAAGCCGCAGCCAGCGAGCCGCCATAATCAGCGGCCAGATCAAAATAGTCACAGGCGCGTGTCACATAAAGGTAGGAATTGGCATCAAACCGGTCAACAAAACTCGCGCCCTGATACCGCAGATAATTTTCGATCTTGAAATCCGCATCAAAGGAAAAGGTGCGCTCCTGCCGGTTTTGCAATTCACGGCCAAATTTGTTCTGCAGGGCATCATCGGAAAGATAGGTGATATGCGCAGCCATACGCGCCACCGCAAGCCCCTTGATGGGCGCAACATCCTCATCGAGATAACGGCCATTGCGCCAGTCCGGATCCGCCATAACGGCCTGCCGTCCAACCTCGTGAAAGGCAATATTCTGCGAGGAATGTTTCGCCGCTGTCGCCACCGGCAAGGCACAAAACACCCGCTCAGGATAGGTGGCCGCCCATTGCAGCACCTGCATTCCGCCCATCGAGCCGCCCGCCACACAGAACAGCTGGTCAATGCCCAGATGATCGATCAGTCTGGCCTGCGCCCGCACCATGTCGCGGATGGTGAGCACCGGCAAATCCAGCCCATAGGCCTTACCTGTCGCCGGATTGGTGGAGGCCGGGCCGGTTGAGCCCATGCAGCCGCCGATCACATTTGAGCAGATGACAAAATAAATATTCGTATCAATCGGCTTGCCCGGCCCGACCATAATATCCCACCAGCCGGACTTGCCTGTCACCGGATTGACATTGGCCACATGCTGATCGCCGGTCAGCGCATGACAGATGAGCACGGCATTGGTTTTAGCCGCATTGAGCTGGCCGTAGGTCTGATAAGCCAGTTTCAGCGGCGCAATCTCCCCACCCGAATCAAGTTTTAAGGGTTCATGCGCCGGAAATTCAACAGTTAGACTATGCGGCGCATCCGCCTCGCGGGTTACAATGGGACGCTTGATTTTTGCGGTCATCACGGGCCTGACAGGTTAAATGTGTCGTTCTATATGACGAACATATTGTCCGATAATTAGAATAATATCGGCTGCAAAGTCAAGCCCGCACCCTAAGCCTTCTCCAGACGGCGCGCCAGCTTTTGCACGCTCCGATATGCGCGAAATCTTTGCAATCTTGATCCGCGCCCGCTATGAACAGACTATATATCATAAGGCCCGAACATTATGGCTGAACCCGAAAAATTTGAAACCCTGGCCGATCTGCGTGTGGATATTGACCGCATAGACGCGGCCATGCACGCCTTGCTGATGGAGCGCGGCACGATCATCGACCGGCTGATCGCGGTCAAGGCGCGGCAGGGCGGCGGCTCGGCCTTCCGGCCAGGGCGCGAGGCCTCAATGATGCGGGACATTGTGCGCCGTCACACCGGCCATCTGCCTGTGGACACGGTGGAGAGTATCTGGCGCATTATTATTTCCACATTCACCTATGTGCAGGCGCATTATTCCGTACATGCCGATATTATGGGCGGCGACGCCAATATGCGCGACTCTGTGCGGTTTCATTTCGGGTTTACAGTGCCCTTCATCGCGCATAATGGCGCGTTGGGTGTGATTGACTCTGTGGCCGCTGCGGCGGGCGATCTCGGCATGATCCGCGTGGAGGGACACACCTCGGCGGGCGCATGGTGGCTGAAGCTGGCTGAACCGGATGCGCCGAAAATCATTGCGCGGCTGCCCTTTGTCGAGCGGCCCGACCATCCCGCCGGTATGCCGGTATTTTTGCTCAGCAAGCCGCTGAATGAGGCGGCGGCCCGCGATACTGTTCTCTACGCGCTCTGTCTGGAGCGCTGGCGCGAGGCCATTCCGGCTGAGCTTGGTAAGCTGGGGGGCGAAATCATCGGCAATGCGGCCATAAGCAATGGTTTGAGCCTGCTGGTTGCCCTGCCCGGCGCAACACCACCAGATGAAGTGAAATCCGTTTTCGCCACTCTCGGCGTGGGCGATTTACGCATTGCGGAAGCCGGCAGCCACGCGGCACGCTTTTCATTTGGCAGCTAAGCCCGAACACGGAGTATTCAAGTGACATCATCCCCTTCCCGCCCCGTGCCACGCGCCGCGGTCATGAATATCGAAGCCTATGTTCCGGGCAAAAGCGCCGCGCATTTTCAGGGCAAGATTTATAAACTCTCCTCGAACGAGACGCCGCTGGGCGCCTCTCCGGCGGCCATTGCGGCCTATCATGCGGCTGCGGATCATCTGGAGCTTTATCCCGATGGGACGTCCACACGTTTGCGCGCCACCATCGCCGCTCTTTACGGGCTGGAGGCCAGCCACATTGTCTGCGGTGCCGGATCGGACGAAATTCTCTCCCTGCTCACCAGCGCTTATGTGGGCCCGGGCGATGAGGGTATTTTCACCACACATGGTTTTCTGGTCTATAAAATTGCCATTATGGCGGCGGGCGGAACGCCTGTTGTCGCGCCGGAAACCGATTTAACCGCTGATGTTGATGCCATTCTGGCCAAAGTGACACCGCGCACCAAAATTGTGTTTCTGGCCAATCCCAACAATCCCACCGGCACCTATATCTCATTTGACGAGGTGAAGCGGCTTCACGCTGGCCTGCCGCCGCATGTGCTGCTGGTGCTGGACGCAGCCTATGCCGAATATGTGCGCAAGAATGATTATTCTGCCGGCATGGAACTGGTCAGCGCCCATGAGAATGTGGTGATGACCCGCACCTTTTCCAAAATTTACGGGCTTGCAGCCCTGCGTATCGGCTGGTGCTATGCGCCTGACCATGTCTGTGATGCCATCAACCGCATCCGTGGCCCGTTCAACATGAACAGCGCGGCTCTGGCCGCCGGTGTGGCCGCGCTGGAAGACCAGACTCATATTGCCGCGGCTCTCGCCCATAATGAATTATGGCTGCCACGCCTCACACAGGCCATAGAGGCTCTGGGCCTGAGCGTGACGCCCAGTGTCGGCAATTTTCTGCTGGTGCATTTTCCACAAACGGAAGGGCGCACCGCAGCGGACGCAGACCGCTTTCTGAGCCAGAACGGCGTGATCGTGCGTGCGGTCTCATCCTATGGTTTGCCCGATGCCCTGCGCATGACCATCGGCAGTGATGAGGCCAATCTGCGCCTGATCGAAGTGCTCACCCAGTTCATCACGAGTTCATCGCATGGCTGACCCTGTTCTCACACCGTGCGACAGGCCGATTTTCGACCGCGTCGCCCTCATCGGGCTGGGGCTGATCGGCTCATCGCTGGCCCGTGCGATCCGTCAGGCCCATATTGCCGGTGAGCTGATCTGCTTTGACCAAAACCCTGCGGTGCAGGCACGTGTGGCCGAACTTGGGCTGGCGGACCATGTCGCCCCAACACTGGCGGAAGCGGTCAACGGCGCCGATTTCATTGTGCTCTGCGTGCCTGTGGGGGCCAATGCCGCGCTGGCCGCCGCCATGGCCCCGCATCTGAAAGCGGGAGCGATTGTTTCGGATGTGGGCTCGGTCAAATCCTCGGTTGTGGCGGCCATCAGCCCGCATCTGCCGGAAAATGTGCATTTTGTGCCTGCACATCCGGTGGCCGGCACGGAGCAATCGGGCCCCGACGCCGGTTTTGCCAGCCTGTTTCAGGGGCGCTGGTGCATTCTGACGCCGCCAACCGGCACTCATCAGAGTGCGATTGACCGAACCAGCGCCTTCTGGCGCGCCTGTGGCTCGAATGTCGAAATCATGACCCCGCCCCATCATGATCAGGTGCTGGCCATCACCAGCCATATCCCGCATCTCATCGCCTATAATATTGTGGGCACGGCAGCACATCTCGAAGAGGTGACGCAATCCGAGGTGATCAAATTTTCGGCGGGCGGCTTTCGTGATTTTACCCGCATTGCCGCCTCCGACCCAACCATGTGGCGCGATGTTTTCCTCAACAATAAGGAGGCCGTGCTGGAAATGCTGGGCCGCTTTACCGAAGACCTCACCGCGCTGCAACGCATGATCCGCTATGGCGATGGCGATGGTTTGCACGAATTGTTCACCCATACACGCGCGATCCGCCGCTCCATCATTGCGGTGGGGCAGGAAACCGCCGCGCCGGATTTTGGCCGCCGCGACAAGGACACCAAGCCGGTTTAATAGAGCGCGACAAGCTGCAGCGGCAGTTTGAGCGGGCCAAGCCAGACGCGGCCATCAGAAAAGCGCAGCGGCAGGGCAATGCCCCTGCCGGTGCCCTTGAGCAGGCCGCCCAGCAGCGAGCCGACAAGCCCGCCCTTTGGTATATAACCATAGTGACTGAGCAGATCCTGCCCGCCATTGATATTGAGATCAAGTGCACCGGACAGGCGGTGCTGGTCGTCGAGGGCCAGAGTGCCTGCGGCCATTATGTTCAGATCGGTGGCCACCAGATGCAACTCCTCAATCTGGATCACACCTCCGGCCTGACGCCACCGCTCCATGATTTCGGATATATCTGATCCGTCAAAGCGAGGCGGAAGAGACATATGGGCCCGAAAATCAACGGCAAGAGGCGTATCATTGCGCAATATGCGCGCGATGATCGGGCTGACCAATCCATCGGCATGAACAGAAACGGGCCAGGCCTGAAGCTGCTGGCTTTCCAGCACGGGCCCTGCCTCCACACGCAGATGCGCCGCTGAATAAACCGCCGGAACAGCCCCTCCCATTTGCGCAACAATTTGCTCGGCCTGTATCTGTGCGCGGGCCGACAGGGATGAATAGCCGTCAATTGTGGCAGATAACCCCTGCCAATCCGCCTTGAACGGCTGATCAGCCCATGTTCCACTCAGGGGCGCAGCAGCCTCAAAACGCGCATGTGAGGGCTCCAGAAGCGACCAGCCCATTGTGACCGACCTCACACTGGCCGCAAGACCTGGCGAAGACGCATCAGGCCCACCGTTAAGTCGGGCATCACCGCACTGATACAGAAATGTCGGAAACGGGCCGCTTACATCAAGACTGGCGCAGCTCCAGTGGCGGCCATGCCGGGCTTCAGCGGCCAACAGGCCCTCCAGATGTGACTGCGCAAACCGGAGAAAGCCATAATAACCGCCAGCCAGCAGCACGATGATTACGAGAAGCGCAATCAGCCCGCGCCTGCGCCCGTCATAGTGTCCTGCCTGTGACATTTCTCGTCCTGCCGCTGCCCTATTAGTCATGCTCTAAACAGGCTGATCTGGCAAAATCATGTCCTGAGCCCATTTTACACTTGTTCAGACATATAGGCTCTGTCAAACAGTTTCGGATCGCCACATCTGCATTCAACATCTGGCCACGCAATGTCTCACCCGCAAACGACAGAATCGCAAGATCAATTATGGGTTTTTGCTTACGGATCCCTGATCTGGAATCCGGGTTTTGCCTATACCCAGTCTCAGGCGGCCACTGTCTATGGCTATCATCGCTCGCTGTGCATTTATTCCCATGTCCATCGCGGCACGCCCGAACGCCCCGGTCTGGTTCTGGGTCTTGACCGCGGTGGCCTGTGCCGTGGCCTTGCCTATGCGGTCGCGCCGGAGCAACAGGCTGCAACCATTGCTTACCTGCGCGCCCGTGAGCAGGTGACCATGGTCTATCGGGAAACCACGCTCATGCTGCATCTGGCCGATGGGCAGCGCATCAAAGGGCTGGCCTATGTCGCCGACAGAAGCAACCCGCAATATGCCGGACGCTTGCCCCCATATGACCAGCTCAGACTGGTGCAGCAGGGGCAGGGCCAATCGGGGCCAAATCCCGATTATGTGCGCGCAACCGCCGAACATCTCACAAAAATGAACATCAGGGACAAAACACTGGAATGGCTGGTGGATAAACTGGTGTGCACCCCGCAGAGCTGATGTTTAATGCCGGGCCCGCGCCAGAAGATCGTCCATGACGCTCTGCCGCGCTGAAGCGGTTTCAGCCATAAGATGAATATGAACCTCATCCGCCCCGCCTGCCCGCATGGCGGCAAAGTCCGTGCCATGCCAGAATAATTCCGGCCAGGCTCCCGTATCGCCAATGGCCACAAGCGTCGGCACCCCTGCCAGATCACGCCGCACGATGAGCACAACAGCATCACTATAGGCGGCCACCATATCCATGGCCGCAGAGTCGTGCAGCGCAAACACCGAACAGATATAACGCTGGCCAGACCCACCCTGCCAGGCCTGAAATTTTTGTGACAAACGCCCACCCGACAAAGAGGCCAGCGGCATAGTCTGCCCGCACATAACCTTGCTTGCGGAGGATTTGCCACATTCAGCGGGATATAATGTCACAGCCATTCTCCATGATCACATGATTTTGTTCTCTATGTCTTGAACATAAATAGAACAAAAGAGAACAAAGGTCAATCACAATCCGGAGATTATTTACGCTGCGGCAAGGTCATCCCGCTTTGGACATCTGTTGTGCCAGCACCGGATGGGCGGCGATGGCCTCGGCCATCAGGCGGTTGCTGGCGGTTTCAATGCGCTCCTGCAACAGTTCGAAAAAGGCCCGGCGTTCCATTCCCGGGGCAATGGGGTCCAGAAATTCGACAACCAGAGTGCCCGGATGCAGCAGAAAGGAGCGGCGCGGCCAGAACAGCCCGGCATTCAGCGCCACAGGCACACAGGCGACATGGCTGCCCGCATAAATCTGCGCGACACCATATTTATAGACAGGGGGCGCACCGGCGGGGCGGCGCGTGCCTTCGGGGAAAATCAGCAGCTGGCGCCCCTGTGCAAATGCGGCTCCGGCGGAGCGCAAAAGCTGCGGCATGATCGCCCCGCCCTTCTGGCGGTCAACCGCAATCTGCTCTGTGGCGGCAATATACCAGCCAAACAGTGGAATTTTGCGCAATTCTTTCTTCACGGCATAGGTAAAATCGGCGCAATAGAGCAGAAGAGCGAAGGTCTCAAACACCGACTGGTGTTTGGAGGCAATGATGCAGGCCCCTTGCGGAATATTCTGCACACCGCGAAACTCAACTCTGATCTTGCAAATATGCTCAAGCAGCCAGATCGAGCTTGTCCCCCAGAGCCGCGCATGACTCATCGCCGGGCCCCGCCCGCCCAGCAAGCGCGGCAGGCCCAGCAGCATCAGCACAATCAGATTTAAGTAAAATGCGATGTGAAAGGCCAGAGACCGAAGAAAAATCATGACACCGACATCTCCCATAGGGCAAAGCCCTGCGCCACATCTGCCCGACCGGCAGAATGCGTTGCACCGGCCACCTTGCTCACACCGTTGGACGATAAAGCCTGCGCCGGCACAAGAAAAAACCGCAGGTTCACCATTAAAAATTTCACATATTCCACAAAATACAGCCGGAAATCATAGCCGGACATCAGATAGGACTCGCTGCGCGCATCTTCGGACTGAACAACATGGGGAACCAACCGCACGCCGGGCATCACATGGTGCAACTCGGCCAGCGCCCGCAGCATATGCGAAGTTGAGGTCACCACAATCAGGGATTCAAAGCGGTTGCGCCGGGTCCATTCCTGCGTTTCCTCGGCATTGCCAACGGTATTATGCGCCTCATAGCCAAGATCTATGCAGCAATCCATATAGGCTTTGAATTTTGGCACATCATGCGCAAGATCGGAGGCGGAGGTGTTGGGATTGACACCGGAAATCAGCAGACGTCCGGCATGGCCGCTGGCCAGCACCTCGACACCCTCGGCCAGCCTGTCCTGCCCGCCGGTCAGCACAACCACACCGTCGGCATTCTCCATTCGGGTGTAATCCGGCCGCTCCAAACTTCTGGCGGCGCGCACAAAGCCGATAAAGCCTGCGCCAAACAGCACACAGGCCAGAAGAACAAAGGCCCAGACGAGCCTGTCAAGACTGCGATGACTCAAACCGTTCCACCTTCTGTCCCCAGATGCTAGTTTAAACCATTGAGATGACGGAACACAATCATTCGGGACATCACCCCTGTCACCAGCGCCAGTGCCAGCCCGATCATTAAAATAGCACCATATCCGCTCCAACCAAGCGAAAAGGTGCCAAACAGCGACTCAACCTGATCACCGCCCGGCGAGGCCGCCCACATGGATGCAGCCATGCCGGCAAAAGCAAAGGCCAACGCACCTGCAACCGCCCCCAGCACCCCGCCCTTGAGCCCCAGCCCCATAAAATGACGCTGGAACTGGTCAGCAATAAAGGCATCCGCCGCACCCACCATGTGCAGCACATCAATAATTTCACGGTTGCCCGCCATAGCGCCGCGCGTGGCAAAGGCCACAGCCAGAATCATCGTGGTCACCACCAGCGCGAACACCACCAGCGCAATGATGACCACAGAATTGGCCATCACCACAAGCCGGTCCAGCCAGAGCGCATGATCATCAAGACTGGAACCGGGCACCTCCCGCATCAACACCTGCCGCAGGGCGGCAAGGTCAGGCTTTGCGCCCGACTCATCCAGCTTCATCACAATCAGACGCGGCACCGGCAACTGCCCGAGATCAAGCCCAGACCCCAGCCAGGGCTCCAGCAGGCGCTCCGACTCGGCTTTCGTATAGACCTTCACCTCACCAATGCCCGCAACCTTTCGGGCAATATCTCCGGCTTTGGCGGCAGCAACATCCACATCGCGCCCGGCGATCTGGCGAACCTGAATTGTCATTTCCCGCGCGACAGACCCGCGCCAGTCCTGCGAGGCGCGGGACACCAGAATGGCACCGCCTGCCGTCAAGGCGGCCAGAAATGTCATAATGGCAATCACGATGACCAAAGCCCGGCCCGCAATCGATTCGGCGGGCACCAGCGATTCGCTGCGCCGCAATCCGCTCTGACCGGAGGACAAGGCAAGCTGTGTGTCACTCATAGATGTGCATCCGTCCGTCCCCCAGCACAAGCCGGTGCGCGCCATCAAACATGTCCATCAGGCCCAAATCATGCGTGGCAATCACCACAGCCGTGCCCGATTTCTGCAATTCCACAAAAAGCCGCAACAGACGACGCGCCAGCGAAGGGTCAACATTGCCGGTCGGCTCATCCGCCAGCAACAATTCGGGCCGCACAATCAGCGCCCGCGCAATGGCCGCACGCTGCTTCTCCCCGCCCGACAAAACAGGCGGCAGCACATGAATGCGCTCGCCAAGGCCAACCCAGCGCAACAATTCAACAACTTCCGCCCGATAGGAACTTTCCTCGCGCCCCTGCACCCGCAAGGGCAGCGCCACATTCTCATAGGTGGTGAGATGATCCAGCAGCCGGAAATCCTGAAATACCACACCCACACGCCGGCGCAGGGTGGTCATCATATCCTTGTCCAGATTTCCAGCCTCATGGCCGAACAGGGTCACCAGACCGCGCGTCGGCTTGAGCGAGAGCAGCATCAGCCGCATCAATGTTGTTTTGCCCGCGCCGGAGGGGCCGGTCAGAAACTGAAAACTGCGCGGCGCAATGCTGAAGCTGATGTCCCGCAGCACCTCAGGCCCCAGGCCATAACGCAGCCCGACATTTTCAAACCGCACGACATCCATACGCTTCAATCCGCCTGTTCAGATTTTTCTGGTCTTAACATCCATCAACGGCTGTTATTTCACGATAAGATTAACCCCACCTTAACCATCATCGCCGCTCAATAGAAGGAGACTGATCAACACTCCAGCCTCCCCAAACAGCGATTCGCCATGTCCAGCCTTTGCCCCGCCTGTGCCAGCACACATATAGCCCGCGTGATGACGCATGACACCGGAAGGCAAACGGCTGCACAACAGAACATGCGCTGCGACAGTTGCGGACATCTCTGGACAAAGCCCCGCAACAACCTCTGGCACAGCATGGCCGGCACCTCCGCCGCATGGGCCTTGGTGATCATGATTGCAGGGTCGGTTCCGCTGGTTCTCAGCAAGCGCGACGCATTGGTGCGGCATCTGCCGCAACTTGCCCCCGCCTTCAGGCTGATCGGCCTGCCGGTGAACCTGCGCGGGCTGACATTTGCCGGGCTCACCACCCGCATATCCGAGGATCACGGCCAGAAAATCCTCACGATTGAAGGCACCATCGCCTCTGTGGCCAAAACGAGCAGAGCGGTTCCGCCCATGTTGATTTCACTGCGGGGCACAGACGGGCGCGAGCTCTATCACTGGACAACACAGGCCGGGCAAAGCCAGATTGAACCGGGCAAAAGCCTGATCTTCCGCACACGCCTCGCCAGCCCGCCAGACAATGCCCAGATCGCTCAGGTGAATTTTACCAATGCAGAGAGCATCGTTCTGCGCTAAACAGGCCTATCGCACTCAAGCACAGGCATCATTATGAGCGGGAAAAGAAACGTCAAGGAACTGATCAGCGCCCAAGACATTGCACAAAAAATTGAAATTCTGGCCCATGAGATCCAAAAAGACGCCCCCCAGGATCTGCTGGTTATTGCCGTTCTCAAAGGCTCCTTCATGTTTGCGGCCGACCTTTTGCGCAGCCTGCACAATATCGGCATGGAGCCGCAGGCCGAATTCATTCATATTTCCAGCTATGGCGCTGGCACAGTTTCCACGGGGCGGCTCAATATTCTGAAGGATATTGATTCGCCGGTTGAAGGACGCGACATTGTGCTTGTGGATGACATTCTCGAATCGGGCCGCACCCTGGCCTTTGCCAAAGATCTGTTCATGGCGCGCGGCGCAAAAAGCGTGAAGCTGTGTGTGCTGCTTGAAAAGCCCGGCCATCGCGCCGTGCAGATCACGGCGGATTATGTCGGCTTCCAATGCCCGGACCTGTTTGTGGTGGGCTATGGCATGGATGTGGCCCATTCTTACCGGCAACTGCCCTTTGTCGGTTATGTTGAAACCGAAAACTAGATATGGCCGGTTTGAATGGCTTTTGATATCGTCGATCTGCGCAGTTTTTATGCTTCCGGCCTTGGCCGCAGCGCGCGGTCACTATTGTCGCAGCACATTCTGACCCGCTGGACCAGCTGCATCGGCCAGTCCGTGATGGGGCTTGGCTATGCTCCGCCCTATCTTGACCCCCTGCGCAGTCAGGCCTTGCGGGCACTGGCCTTCATGCCTGCGGCCATGGGGGTGGTGAACTGGCCTAATGACGCGCTCTCGGCCACGGCGCTTGTTGATCCCGATACTTTGCCTTTGCCAGATTCATCCATGGACCGGGTGTTGCTGGTGCATTGTCTCGAAATTGCCCAGCATCCGCGCAATATTCTGGAAGAAATCTGGCGCATCCTGACGCCCGGTGGCCGGATGATTGTGATTGTGCCCTCACGCTCCGGCCTGTGGATTCATTCGGAGCAAACGCCTTTCGGGCAGGGCCAGCCTTTCTCACGCAGCCAGTTGCGGGATTTGCTGCGCGAAACGCTGTTTTCGCCGGTGCATTGGGGCGAAGCCCTGTATCTGCCGCCATTTGAACGGCAGTTATGGCTCAAATCCGCACATACATTTGAAAAACTGGGCCGCACCCTGTCCCTGCCCTTTGCCGGTGTGCATGTGGTTGAGGCCACCAAACAGCTCTATCGCCCTGTTCTGACACGCAATGCCTCGCGCTTCAGCCTGCCGCAGACACAGCGCGTTCTGCCTAATTATGCCGGCAGCAATCAGCGGCTCAAGCAACAGGTATAGATACAGATTTATAGAATCTTACAAATTAATATCTTGTATTTCCTAAGGTAAGCAAGAAATATAGCCTCGTTAAAGCAACGGGGCTTAGGATGAAAATCTATATAACAATCGCATTGACTGCACTTTTATCTGGCTGCGCGACACAATATGAGCCGAAAAGCATGAGTGGCGGCTATTCTGAAGTGCGTCTGAACGAAGATACCTATCAGATCAGCGTGGAGGGCAATGGCTTTACCTCACGCGACCGCGCCCGCAACATTGCCCTGCTGCGCGCGGCTGAACTTACCCTGAATTCTGGCTATGGCCGCTTTGTCATCGTTGAAAAAACTCTATCCATGGACACCGTTGGTAAAGAAGACACAGACATTTATAAATTCAATCATATGACCCTTATCACAGGCGGCGAGGCCATCCGCCGGCCAGACGGTTTGTTCACCATTCGCATGGTCAGGCCGAAAGACCCTGATTTTGCCACTGCCTATGACGCCAAGCTGATCGCAGAGCAGCTTCACGCCACACTGACACCGCAACAGCAGGAGAATTAGGCCTCCTCACCCTGAGGCAGGGCAAGGAGGCATGTCTGTCTCTATTCCGACAGGGTCATCAGGCTGGCATTGCCGCCTGCAGCCGCCACATTGATGGACACAACCTGTTCGGTGGCAAAGCGGCGCAAATAGTTCGGCCCGCCCGCCTTGGGGCCGGTGCCGGACAGGCCCGCACCGCCGAAAGGCTGGGTGCCGACCACAGCGCCAATCATATTGCGGTTGACATAAATATTGCCGACGCCGAGCGCATCCACCACCCTGGCAATGGTTGAGTCAATGCGCGAATGCACACCCAGGGTCAGGCCATAGCCGGTGGCCTCTATCGCCTCGCAGATCTGCTCCAGCTGGCCCGCCTTATAGCGCACAATATGCAGGACGGGGCCGAACACCTCCGCTTGCAAATCGCCCACCGCTTTCAGCTCGAACATATGCGGCGCAAGATAGGTGCCGCCATTTTTGGGCGCATCGGCAATTTTAACCTCGCGCGCGCTGCTTCTGCGCATCGCGGCCACATGCGCCTCCAGCCGCTCCAGCGCTGTGCGGTCAATCACCGGGCCGATATGGGTGCTCACCTCGCGCGGATCACCGATGTTCAGCTCGCGCGCCGCCCCTGCAATCATCTCGATCATTTTATCGGCAACATCCTCCTGCACACAGAGCAAGCGCAAGGCCGAGCAGCGCTGGCCAGCCGAACGGAAGGCCGAGAGCACTACATCATCCGCCACCTGCTCCGGCAGGGCGGTGGCATCCACGATCATCGCATTGATGCCGCCGGTTTCGGCAATCAGGGGCACAATAGGGCCATCTTTGGCGGCCAGTGCACGATTAATGCGCCATGCGGTGGCGGTGGAGCCGGTAAAGGCCACGCCGGCCACATGCGGATGTGCAATCAGCGCACCGCCCACCGCGCCGCCGCCTAGCACCAGATGCAGCGCGCTGACCGGCACACCGGCCGCGTGGAGAATCTCCACCGCCTTATGCGCAATCAGCGGCGTCTGTTCGGCGGGCTTGGCGACAACCGCATTGCCCGCGACAAGGGCCGCCACCACCTGCCCCATGAAAATGGCCAGCGGGAAATTCCACGGGCTGATGCACACAAACACGCCGCGCCCGCGACAGGTGAGGCGGTTGTCCTCACCCGTCGGCCCCGGCATAGCTTCCTCTTGAAATATGCGCAGCGCCTCCGCCGCATAAAAGCGGCAGAAATCCACCGCCTCACGCAATTCGGCCAGGGCATCATCCAGCGTTTTGCCGGCTTCCACCTGCAAAAGCCCAAGCAGCACGCCGCGCTGCGCCTCCATCATATCCGCAGCTTTCTCAAGTGCAGCCGCCCGCACCTGCGGCGACATTGCCGCCCAAGCCTTGAAGCCCGCTTTGGCGGCCAGCATCGCGGCCCCCGCAAGTTCGGCATCGGCCTCAGACACCTCACCAAAGCGCTGACCATCGATGGGCGAGAGCAAAGCCCGCGCCGACACGCCCTTGCGCAGGGCACCGTCAATCAAACTTGTCGCAAAGGTCGGCAAAGCCGCCGCCCTCAATTCACCCAGAAGACCGGCCAGCGTGGCGGCATGGCCAAATTCCACACCGGCAGAGTTCAACCGAGAGGGCGCATAGAGATTGGCGGGCATGGCAATATGAGCATTGCGCGCCTGCGCTGCCGAACCCACAATGGCCTGCGGGCGCTTGAGAAGGTCTTTGACCGGCACATTCGGGTCTGCCGCCACCGACACAAAGGACGAATTGGCACCATTTTCCAGCAGGCGGCGCACCAGATAGGCCAGCAGATCCTCATGCTCACCCACCGGCGCATAGGTACGGCAGGCAATGGCTGAATCAGACTCAAGCAAGGCGCGGTAGAGGTCCTCGCCCATGCCATGCAGACGCTGAAATTCAAACCCCTCCGGCCCGCCCGCCATTTCCAGAATGGTGGCCACCGACAAAGCATTATGCGTGGCAAATTGCGGATATATGCGGGGCCGCGCCAGCAGCATTTTGCGGGCACAGACCAGATAGTTCAAATCAGTCATGGCCTTGCGGGTAAACACCGGATAATCGGCCAGGCCGCGCTCCTGCGCCCGCTTCACCTCGGTGTCCCAATAAGCACCCTTGACCAGCCGCACCATGAATTTGCGGTCCAGCCGCGCGGCCAGCGCCGCAATATAATCAATCACCTCGGCGGCGCGCTTCTGATAGGCCTGAATGGCCAGACCAAAGCCGTCCCAGCCGCCAAGGCGCGCATCACTGACCACAGCCTCTATCACATCTAGCGAGAGTTCGAGCCGGTCGGCCTCCTCGGCATCAATGGTGAAATTCAGGTCATAGGACTTGGCCAAGACCGCCAGTTCAATCACCTGCGGCACCAGTTCGCGCATCACCCGCACCTGACTGATGGCCTCATAGCGCGGATGCAACGCCGAAAGTTTCACCGAAATGCCGGGACGATCCGGCAGGGCCATATTGCCGGCACTCTTGCCAATCGCATGGATGGCGCGGGCATAGGCGTCATAATAACGCGCGGCATCGGCGGCTGTGCGCGCGCCCTCCCCCAGCATATCAAACGAATAACGATAGAGCTTGCCCTCTTTGCTGGCCGCGCGCTTCAGCGCCTCGCCAATATTCTGGCCGAGCACAAAATGTGACCCCATCAACCGCATGGCCTGACGGGTTGCGGCGCGCACGGCAGGCAGACCCAGCCGCTTGGCCAAGGCGCCAACAATGCCCTCCGGCGTTTCGCCGGGCTGAATCACCCGCGCGGTCAGGCCCAGCGCCCAACTTGAGGCCGTCACCAGCATGGCGTCGGAGCGCGCCTCGTGATGGGTCCAGTCTGCCTGCGACAGCTTATCCTCGATCAGACTGTCGGCGGTGCCGCCATCGGGCACACGCAGCAAGGCCTCGGCCAGCACCATGAGCGCCAGCCCCTCCTTGGTGGAGAGCGAATATTCCCGCAAAAAATCCTCAATGCCGCCAAGGCCGCTTTTGGGCGCGCGTATCGCTTCGATCAAATGGGTGGCACGCGCATCAATCCGTGCTTCAATGACAGCCGGAAACCGGAGCTCATTCATCAGAACAGAGGCAATTTTCTCATCCGCCGGCGCAAAATCGGCCCGAAAACCCTGCCCAGAACCATCCCCAGCTTCATATTGCATCAGCCTACCCTCATTTTTGTGAATTACGCTATGGTATAGAAAAATTTATAGTGTAACCAGAGGATGATTATGTTATAATTTAGAGATATTCACTAAATAAAAGGAATTTTTAGTGTCCGCCACCTCAACCTCCTCGCCGCCCGCAGCCCACACGCCCGCACTGGCCTCGTCCCATGACCTTGACCGGCTGGACCGCAAAATCCTGAGCGTTCTGCAGTCGGACGGACGCATCGCAACCGTTGATCTGGCCGACAAGGTCGGGCTTTCACCCACGGCCACAACCGAGCGTGTCAAGCGCCTCACCCGTGACGGCTATATCACCGGCTATGGCGCCAAACTTGACCCGATCAAGCTGGGGTTGTCACTGCTGGTGTTTATAGAACTCACACTGGACCGCACAACGGCTGATGTATTCGAGCGGTTTGATTCTGCGGTGCGGCGCGCACCGGAAGTGCTGGAATGTCATCTGGTCGCGGGCGGCTTTGACTATCTGATCAAAACCCGCGTGCCGGACATGGCGCATTACCGCCGCTTTCTGGGCGAGGTGATTCTCACTTTGCCCGGCGTGCGGGCAACACACACCTATGCGGTGATGGAGGAGATCAAAAATGGTGGTGCCTTGCCACTTTGAGTGCCAAATCATGCACTTGATGAGCACCTATGCGCAGCACCCCCTTGCATAATGACGCCAAAGGCGATAGCAAGCGGCGCATGAAGACATTGTGCGCGGCTCGGCCTTGGCCTGGAGTGCGTATCAGGAGAATGCCATGACTTATGTCGTTGTCGAAAATTGCATCAAATGCAAATATATGGACTGTGTGGAGGTTTGCCCCGTAGATTGCTTCTACGAGGGCGAAAACATGCTGGTCATTCACCCGGATGAATGTATTGACTGCGGCGTCTGCGAACCGGAATGCCCGGCGGAAGCTATCAAAGCCGATACTGAATCCGGCCTTGATCAATGGCTCAAGCTGAATGCAGAATATGCCAAATCATGGCCCAATATTACGGTCAAACGCGACCCGCCGAGTGATGCCAAAGAATTTGACGGCAAAGCCGGCAAGCTGGATGCCTATTTTTCACCAAAACCCGGCTCTGGTGACTAAGGTTTAAATTAACTCTTTTTAAATATTTGTGCGGACGGGCGCAAAATCCGTCGGCTTTTCTTTGATTTTCAATTCAAACTGTGATAAAGGTCGCTTTAGGTTAATTCTGACCAAATCTGCGATCAAACTCGCCAAGCCAAAGCGCTGCACATTTCGACATTCTGATCCAGATCTGCGTCCAAGGCAGGCCTGATCATCTCTGATGTCGAAATCAGCATTCATGGTCTGCGCCGAGATTGAACCCCGCGAATTTACAGACATTAACGATGGATTCAACAATGCCTTGCCCGTTGCAGCCTTTAAAGGGCAGCAGCAGCCAGATTTGTTCAAAAATCCTTTCTCACAGGTGCGGAATGTTCTGCATTCCGGCGTTTTATATTGGTGTCCGAACGGTCGCGCAACAACAAAGGCTGTGCAAGAAATGACAGGTTACGGAAAATCAGACAGCGTCATTCACGCAGGTTTGCATTTCATCAATATCAGGCTCTTCGTACCGCGTTTTCACACCGCATCCTAAGTTTCAGCTTTTTCAGGCTCAGACTTAGGCTGCGGATATAAATTATTGACCTTCTAGCGTAAATGGACGGGACAATCGTGACAGCAAAATCATCTCCGGCAATGGCCGCGCCAGCACCTAAGCCCATGCTTGCGGCGGGCTCCAGCGCCCCTGCAACCACCGCCCCTGCACCGGCCGTCAAGGCCCCGCCTGCTGCGGCCAGCAAACCGGCGCTCAAGGCCGCCAGCCAGCGTGCGGGTTTCAAGGTCAATGAATTTGTTGTCTATCCGGCTCATGGTGTGGGCCAGATCACCGCCATTGAGGAACAGGAAGTTGCCGGCTACAAGCTGGAGCTGTTTGTCATCACCTTCTCCAAAGATAAAATGACTCTGAAAGTGCCCACGCCGAAAGTGGCCAGCGTTGGTATGCGCAAGCTGGCCGAGCCGGATGTGCTCAAACGCGCGATGAACACGCTCGCAGGGCGCGCCCGCATCAAGCGCACCATGTGGTCACGCCGCGCCCAGGAATATGAAGCCAAAATCAATTCGGGTGATCTCGTGTCCATTGCCGAGGTGGTTCGGGACCTCTACCGCTCCGATGTGCAGCCTGAGCAATCCTATTCGGAACGCCAGCTTTACGAAGCCGCACTGGACCGTATGGCCCGCGAAATTGCCGTCATCCAGAAATTGCTGGATTCGGAAGCTGCCAAGCTGATCGAAACCCAGCTGCAGAAAGGCCCGCGCCGTGGCACCAAAGCCGAGGCTGAAGCCGAATCGGATGGTGATCTGGATGTGGACGCTGAGGTGGACGCGGATATGATCGAGGCCGCCTGAGTTTCGCAGCTTCCATAGGTTACACACTGAACACAGCCGCTGCATTCACTTTGTGGCGGCTTTGTTTTAACCCCTTGAGGCGGGATTAAAATGACTCTCCATGTGTTTCAGTTTCATTGCCTGAGCGATAATTTTGGCGTTCTGATCCATGATTCAGACTCTGGCAAAACGGTCAGCATTGATGCGCCGGAAGCCGAAAAAGTGCAGCAGGCCCTGATTCAGAACGGCTGGACGCTGGATGAAATCTGGCTGACGCATCACCATGCCGACCATGTGCAGGGCGTTGCCGCCTTACGCGCCCTTTACAAAAACCTGCGCGTGGCCGCACCGGCTCTGGAGGCCGCTCGCATTGCCGCAACCACCGGCCCTGTCGATAGTCTGCTGGCTGAAGGTGACGATATTCATATCGGAGCGGTCTGTGCCAGAATCATTGCAACGCCGGGCCATACAGCCGGGCATATTGTCTATTATTTTGAGAATGAAAATCTGCTGTTCGCGGGGGATACGCTGTTTGCCATGGGCTGCGGCCGGGTGTTTGAAACCTCCATGCCGGTGATGTGGAATTCGCTGATGAAGCTCGCGGCTCTGCCCGGCGAGACAGAAATTTACTGCGGCCATGAATATACCCTGAGCAATGCCCGCTTTGCGCTGAGCATTGAGCCCGGAAATGCCGCGCTGCGCACCCGTCTGGCTGAGGTGGAGGCTCTGCGCGCGGCGCACAAGCCGACGCTGCCCACCACGCTGGCGCTTGAACTGGTGACAAATCCGTTTCTGCGCGCCGACGAACCCTCCATACAGGCGGCTCTGAATATGAGCGGCGCAGATCCGGCCGCAGTCTTTGCTGAATTGCGCGAGCGCAAAAATAGAGCCTGACGATGGACGCCGCGCATATCATTACCCTTCTGGCGCTGGAGCCGCATCCCGAAGGGGGCTATTACCGCCAGACCTTTCAGGACAGGCCCGAGGGCCAGAATGGCCGCGCGGCCTCAACCCTGATTTATTTTCTGCTGAAGGCCGGACAGGTTTCAGCCTGGCACAGGGTCGATGCCGCAGAGGTCTGGCATTATTATGCCGGTGCGCCCCTGCAACTCAACATCGCCCAAGACACGACCATCACTGAACACATGCTGGGCATGGACCTGATGTCCGGCCAGCGGCCTCAGGCTATTGTTCCGGCCCATGTCTGGCAAAGCGCGCGCAGTCTGGGCGAATGGACACTTGTGGGCTGCACTGTAGCTCCCGGCTTTGAATTTGAACATTTTGAGCTGGCGCCCCCAGACTGGCAGCCAAATGCAAGTAAAAAATAATATGTAAACTCGCCTTTAACGGATAAAATTTTATCATCCCGAAATAGATTCAAGATGATAACGCTCAGATAACAATAAATCTGTGTATGCGCACCAGAACACATCAATGTCTGAGCTGTTTTCATCTGGATACATCAAAATACAGTGCTGTATTCGGCTCTGAATGAACATTGAATCAGGACATCCCCGTGAGTTCTCAGGATAAGTTTCACCGCCCGAGCTTGATACTCAAAAAAAGCATTGCCGAAGTGGTGGGCCATCACAGCGCATCAGGCACAGTGACCCCTGGTGCGCAACAGCGTTACACGGAACCTGCGGCGACGCCTGTTGCGCTTCGGGACACGGTAAACCATGAAGCGCTGAACATTCTGAAATCCATCGGCGAGGTCACATATTCCTGGGACATGACCACCGATAAACTCGTCTGGGGCAGCAATATTTCCGATATTCTGCCTCATGTTGCATTGGAGAGCCTCGCAACAGGCATGGGCTTTGCCGAATTGCTGCACACAGACAATCAGAACTCGCGCTATGCGGCGATCAAAGACTCGTCCCGCCGCGACACCGGTCAGGGCGTTCCCTATCAGGTGTATTACTCCATATCCGACCCGCAGGGTAAAGCCATGTGGATCGAGGATACCGGATGCTGGTTTGCGGGCGCGCGCGGCGAGGCCAATCTGGCACAGGGCGTGATCCGTGTTGTCACCGAAAGCTATGAGCAGCGTCTGGCCAGCACCTACGAGGCCCAGTTCGATCGTCTGACCGGCGCATATAACCGCGATTCTATGACCCGAAAGCTCGAAGCCTCGCTGGAAACAGCCTTGCGGGAGCAAAAATCTATCGCCGTTCTGCTGGCCGATATTGACAATCTGGGCGTGATCAACCGCGCTTACGGTTATGATATTGCCGATGAGGTGATTGCCGGTCTGGCCCGCAGACTGCGCGCCACCATGCGGGATACCGACATTTTGGCCCGCTATGCCGGCAATAAATTTGCCTTCGTGCTTGAGGCCTGCGATCAGGACCAGATGGGCGTGGCGGCCAAGCGGTTTCTGACGCAGGCCCTGCAAACGCCCGTGACGACATCGGCAGGGCCTGTCCACAGCAGTCTTCGCATTGGCGGTGCGGTTGCGCCGCGCAATGGCCGCACCGCAAAGGTGCTGCTGCATCATGCTCAGGAGGCGCTCGAATTCACCCGCGCCAATGTTCCGCATCCCTTTGTTGCCTATACGCCCAGTCTGGTGCGGCAGGACGAGCGGTTGCTGGCCGCCGAAATCACACGGGATGTGACAACGGCCATCAACGAAAGCCGGATGCAGCTCGCCCTTCAGCCCGTTGTCGATGCGCGGACACAGCAACCCGCCTTTCACGAGGCACTGATCCGCATCCGCCGTCCCGATGGCAGCGTGATTCAGCCCAGCACATTTTTGCCGACAGCCGAACGGATCGGGCTGATCAAAATTCTCGACCAGCGGATGTTTGAGCTCACCCTTGCGCATCTGCGCGCACATCCGGGGAAAAAGCTGGCCTTCAATGTGTCTTCGGCCACCGCCCATGATCCGGACTGGCCCCTGCATTTGCAACGGGCGCTGGCCCCCACCCCCGAACTGGCGCGCAATCTGATTGTCGAAATTACCGAAACCTTCGCCGTTGACAATCTCGACACCACACGCCGTGTCATCGAGGACATGAAAAGAATTGGCGTCAGCGTGGCGATGGACGATTTCGGCTCTGGCCATACGTCGTTCCGGGGGCTGCGCCATCTGAATTTTGATCTGATCAAAATTGACGGGTCATTTGTCAAAAACCTGACGACCTCAGCCGATGACCGCATTTTTGTGCGGGCGCTGATTGATCTAGCGCGCCATATCGGCGTTCCGATTGTTGCAGAATGGGTTGAAAATGCCGAAACCGCCCGCATTCTCACCGAATGGGGTGTTCAGTATTTGCAAGGCTATTATTTTGGCATGCCGGACAATATATAGGTCCGGCGGGAATTTTATTTTGCCAGCTTCTCAAGTTTGGCCTGCATTTCAGCCATCTGGGTTTTCAGCTGGCTGATTTCCTCGGTGGTTTCAACAGGTTTTGCAGGTGCGGGCGGTTCTTTTGCGGGCGCGGATGCCCCTTCTGCGGCTGCGGCATTCTGCGCCAGCGCACCAAAAGGATTAAAAATATTCAGCGCCTGCGAAAATACCGCCATGTTCTTGCGGGCCATTTCATCAATCGGCGCGAAGGACTCCGGGGTTAAGGGCTTGATGCCAAATCCGGGCAGGCCCGGCACGCCAAAGGCATTGGTCATCTGCTCCCGGAACTTCTGTTGTTCACTGGCCAGACGGCCCATTGAAAATTCAAGATAGGACGGCACCAGCATTTGCATGGAATCCCCATAAAAGCGGATCAGCTGCCGCAGAAATGTCACGGGCAACAGGCTCTGGCCATCTTTGCCCTCCTGCTCAAAAATAATCTGGGTCAGAACCGAGCGGGTGATATCCTCGCTGGTCTTGGCATCATAAACGAGAAAATCCTCGCCGACCTTGACCATCTGGGCCAGATCCTCAAGCGTCACATAGGCGCTTGTGCCTGTGTTATAAAGGCGGCGATTGGCATATTTTTTGATTGTAATCGGGGGTTTTTCCGCAGTCATTTCAAAAATCCTTGGCCAGAGACGTGCCTGACACCTTATTTCTATATAATTGTTGCATAAGGTCAATAAAAGTCCAAATCCACAAAAATGCAGGGCCAAAACGGCCTGCCCCACACCGCAAAACCCTCCTGCGGCTGCGCCCAGACCCGCCGGAGCCAAACCGGCCTATCCGACAAAAGTGCAAGCTAAATTATCGTCTCTCTTAGCCTTTCCGCGACTTGACCACAGCACAAGGGAACGCCAATGTGCATCTATATGATCAAGCAACCGACAGATGTGCAGGCCTTGCACCAAGACCCTGAACACGCTGACGCCCAACAAGGAGAGCCTCATGTCTAAAGATATCGTTATCGTCAGTGCCGCGCGCACCGCAGTTGGCACATTCAACGGCGCTTTTGCCAATACCCCGGCGCATGATCTGGGCGCCGCCGCCATCACCGCCGCACTCACCCGTGCCAATATTGAGGCCGCCGAAGTCGATGAAGTGATCATGGGCCAGATTCTTGCCGCCGGACAGGGCCAGAACCCCGCGCGTCAGGCCGCGATGAAGGCCGGAATTCCGCAGGAAAAAACCGCCTTCGGCATCAACCAGCTCTGTGGCTCGGGTCTGCGCACGGTGGCTCTTGCAATGCAGCAGATCGCCTCCGGCGATGCCAATATCGTCGTGGCGGGTGGTCTTGAATCCATGTCCATGTCGCAGCACAGCGCCCATCTTCGCAATGGCACCAAAATGGGCGACCTGAAATTTGTCGATACCATGCTGCGCGATGGTCTGTTTGACGCCTTCCACGGCTATCACATGGGCACAACCGCTGAAAATGTGGCCACCAAATGGCAGATCAGCCGCGAGGAACAGGACCGCTTCGCCACCGCCTCACAAAACAAGGCGGAAGCCGCGCAGAAGGCCGGAAAATTCAAGGACGAAATCACCCCCTTCACCGTCTCCAGCCGCAAGGGTGACATTATTGTCGACGCGGACGAATTCATCCGCCCCGGCACAACCTATGAAAATCTCGCCAAGCTGCGCCCGGCCTTCTCGAAGGACGGCACAGTGACCGCCGGCAATGCCTCCGGTATCAATGACGGCGCGGCCGCTCTCATTGTCATGTCCGGTGCCGAGGCCAAAAAGCGCGGCCTGACCCCGCTGGCCCGCATTGCCTCCTGGGCAACTGCTGGTGTTGACCCGGCCATCATGGGCTCCGGCCCGATTCCGGCCTCGCGCAAGGCACTGGAGCGCGCTGGCTGGAAGGTGAAGGATCTTGACCTCGTCGAGGCCAATGAGGCCTTTGCCGCGCAGGCCATTGCCGTCAATAAGGACATGGGCTGGGATCCGGCCATCGTCAATGTCAATGGCGGCGCCATTGCCATCGGCCACCCGATCGGCGCTTCGGGCGGGCGCATTCTCGTCACCCTGCTGCATGAAATGCTGCGCCGCGACGCGAAAAAGGCGCTGGCCACCCTTTGCATCGGCGGCGGCATGGGCATTGCCCTGACTGTTGAGCGTTAATATCCACATCAACATGCGGCGCGCGGCACAAGACCGCGCCCGCCCTTTCGGAAACACACAGGAGAGACATATGAGCCGGGTTGCAGTTGTTACGGGTGGAACACGCGGCATTGGAGCCGCCATTTCAAAAGCATTGAAAAATGCAGGCTATCAGGTGGCGGCCACCTATCATGGCAATGACGAAGCCGCCGCCGCCTTCAAGGCTGAAACCGGCGTTCATGTCTATAAATGGGATGTGGCCAGTTTTGACGCCTGCACCGCCGGTCTGGCACAGGTGGAAAAAGACCTCGGCCCCGTGGATGTGCTGGTCAACAATGCCGGCATCACCAAGGACGGCATGTTCCATAAAATGACCGCCGACCAGTGGTATGCGGTGATCAACACCAATCTCAACTCGCTGTTCAACATGACCCGCCCCGTGTGGGAAGGGATGCGTGCGCGCAAATTTGGCCGCATCATCTGCATCTCCTCCATCAATGGCCAGAAGGGCCAGATGGGTCAGGTCAATTATTCCGCTGCCAAGGCGGGCGATCTCGGCTTTGTCAAGGCGCTGGCGCAGGAAGGCGCGCGCGCAGGTATCACCGTCAATTCCATCTGCCCGGGCTATATTGCCACCGACATGGTCAAGGCGATTGACCCTGCCGTGATTGAAAAATCCATTCTGCCGCATATTCCGGTTGGCCGTCTGGGCGAGCCGGAAGAAATTGCCCGCTGCGTGGTGTTTCTGGCCGCCGACGAGGCTGGCTTCATCACGGGTGCCACCATCTCCGCCAATGGCGGCCAGCTGATGAGCTGAGGCTGCATCGCGGCGAAATCGAAAGAACGATCAACATAAAGATAGTATCTTCAGGTAAAACTGTCCCTTTCCCCTCATCCTGAGGAGCGCGAAGCGCGTCTCGAAGGATAAGGGGAAGGGCAAATATATCAACATACCCTCACATTGGGCCCTCTCCCTTTAAGGGAGAGGGAAGTTCGCAAGCATAATTCAAAACATGTTAAAGAGAGACATGATTCTCTCGCTCCCCACGCTCATCGGCTGCATGGCCATTCTGCTCTGGTCCTGTCTGGCGCTGTTTACAGCGGCCACGGGCATCATCCCGCCGTTTGAGCTGGCGGCTATCACCTTTGCCATATCGGGCGCCGCAGGGCTGGCACTGGCGGCGATTCGCAGCGAATTGGGTGCCCTCAAACAGCCGCCTGCGGTCTGGGCTTTGGGCATATTCGGCCTGTTCGGCTATCACGCGCTCTATTTTTCGGCGCTGCGGCTGGCGCCACCGGCTGAGGCGGGGTTGATTGCCTATCTCTGGCCCTTGCTGATTGTTCTGTTCTCGGCGCTGCTGCCGGGCGAGCGCCTGCAGCTCAAGCATATTGGCGGGGCGCTGCTCGGTCTGGCGGGTGTGATTGTGCTGATAGGCGGGGCCAAGCTGGCCAAGGGCGAGGGCTTTGCCTTTGAGGCGAAATATCTGCCCGGCTATCTGCTGGCCTTTGCCTGCGCCTTTGTCTGGTCGGGCTATTCGGTGCTCTCACGCCGCTTTAAAAATGTGCCGACAATGGCCGTCACCGGCTTTTGTATCGTGACGGCGCTGCTCTCCCTGCTGTGCCACGCCCTGTTTGAGGCAACGGTCTGGCCGCAAAACCTGAGCCAGACGCTGGCCATGGGCGCGCTGGGCCTGGGGCCGGTGGGGCTGGCCTTTTTTGTGTGGGACTACGGGGTGAAAAACGGTGACATTCGCTTTCTCGGCGTGGCCTCCTATGGCGCGCCGGTGCTCTCAACGCTGATTCTGGTGCTGACGGGCTTTACCCCCGCCAGTTGGTCTCTGGGCCTGGCCTGCGCTCTCATTGTCGGCGGCGCGCTGGTCGCCACCCGCTAAACCAAAAAGGCCGGCGCATGGCCGACCTTTTTTAAAAGCTCATAACAATGAACGATTACGCTTCTGTCGATTTGACGGTGAACACCTGACGGCCACGATACATGCCGGTCTTGAGGTCAACGTGGTGCGGACGGCGCAATTCGCCGGAGTCCTTGTCTTCGACATAGGTGGGTGCTTTCAACGCATCGGCCGAACGGCGCATACCGCGACGGGATGGCGAAGTCTTTCGCTTTGGAACTGCCATAATAATCTCCATACGGCTGTTCAACATTCACAGCCAGATTGAACCGTGCACCTACACCTTTTTGCGGCGCTTGACTAGTGTCGGAGCCAATTTTTACCCCTATAACTGTCAAGAATCTGACATAAGCGCAAAAACTAATCCAGCGGCGTCGCCATAAACTCCGGCAAGGCCTCGGCCCGGGCAGAAAACGCCTCAAGATGTGGATATTGCCCCCTGGTCACCACGTCCTTGAGCACAAAATCCTGAAATTTCCAGGCAATCGCAATGGTAATATCGGCCTGACTGAGGCGATCCCCGAAAAGCCAGGGCGAGGCCTTGGCCACCTCCGGCTCCAACAGGGCAAAGGCATCGTGAAGCTGCTGCGTGATGCGGGCCAGCCAGCTGTCAGACCGCATGGCCTCGGGCCTCTTGCGTTCATATTCGATCTGCACAGCCTTTTCCGCCGCCACAAGGCCAATACCGATCAGCCGCAGCGCGTGCTGGCGCGCCTTGCCCTGCGGCATCAGCGCCTTACCGGGCGCCACCACAGTCCAGATATAATCCAGAATGAGGGAGCTTTCCATCAGCACCTCGCCATCATCACAGATCAGGCTGGGCGCTTTGAACAAGGGATTGATTTTGCCAAATTCATCCATATGGCGGAACACCGAAACCGACCGGTGCTCAAACGGAATTTTAGTGGTGAGCAATTCTATGGCGACGCGCCGCACGAAAGGCGAATCCAGCATTCCGATGAGTTGCATAGTCAGATCTCCGTCATCATTCCGAAAAACAGCCCGAACCCGACAATCAGCACCAGAAGCGCCGCCAGACATTCCAGCCCGCGCATCATGAGTTCAGTGCGGCGATTGTCCGCTCCCGCAATTTTCAAGGCCAGATGTTTGCTCAAAACCGCCACGGAGGCAAGCGCGCCGGTGGTGATGGCCGTGCCCAGCGACATAGCCAGCACAGCCACAATACCCGCCCAGTAAATCCCCTGCGCCAAAGCAAACACCAGCACCAGAATGGCACCGGAGCATGGCCGTGATCCTGCGGCAAACACGGTCATAATCGCCTGACGCCAAGAAAAGCCCGCCCCCAGCGTTGCGGCCTCAGGCGCATGAAAATGGCCGCAATGCTCATCATGCACATGATGATGTGCATGGTCATGCCCCTCGTGCCTGTGGCTGTGAGGATGCTTTGAGGGTTCAGGCCTGAAGGCCGGGCGCACAAGCGCCCAGAAGGCTCTGCCCTTCACCCAGACCAACCAGAGCCCCAACAGTGCGATCAGGGCAAAGCTGACCAGCTCCACCCCATGCGCCGCGCCCTGCAAGGTCTGCGCGGTCACATGCAGCACAAGCGCCAGCACCGACACGAGCACAATGGCCACCAGCCCCTGCACCAGCGCCGCCAAGAGGGACAACACCAGCCCGCGCTTCAGAGCCTGTTCATTGGCAATCATATAAGAGGCGATCACCGCCTTGCCATGCCCCGGGCCCGCCGCATGAACCACGCCATACACAAAGCTCAGCGACGCCAGCGTCAGGCCGGCCCAGGGACTGGCCACCACCGCATGGATACTGCGGGTCAATGCCTGCTCAAACATCAGCTGCTGCGCCAATATCCAGCCAAAGAATCCGGAGGACGCGCCGCCACTTTCGGAAATACCTACGCCGAAGGGGTTGGCCGCCATAGCCACCTGCGGCAGGGCCGTTAGAAATAAAACGATAGTCCAGAATTTATGACGCATGGGTCTCTCACGGGCAGGCAATAATCACGCGGGTGGCGAGCTTGATGCCAAAATTGCTCCCCGGTGACTGATTGGCAAAAAAGGCCTCGGATAATTTTTTCGACTCATCCGCTTCCAGCGGTTTGGGCTTGCTGGCGCTGCTGGAACATCCGGGCGGCGCCCCCGCCAGAGTTACCGGGTCCGTTTCGGCAAAATCAAACTGCACAAAAAATTCGGGATCATAGACCTGAAGGGTCATCGCCGGACGCGCCGAAACCGGCTCGCGCAGCGGCAGGTCATAGGTCAGTGTCACCAGCTTGTCAGCCCCGACATCAAGATGGGCATCATGCGGAGAGGCAAATTCCAGCTGTTTCCCGCCCAGTTTAACAAAGGTGAAAAAGCCAAAATCGGCCAGAGATTCCATATTGGTCTGGGCGAGGGGCGCCAGTTGCGCCCGCGTGGGCAATTTGTCACCCGTCCCGAGCCCCTGAATTTGAAATGCGGAATACATTTCATCAAATGTCCAGATATGACGAAACCCGGCCACCTGCCCCTGTGCATTGAACAAAACAATGGCACGCGCTGTCACCCACACATGAGGATGAGCAAAGACCACCCGCACACCACAGATCTGCACGATAAGTGCAACACAAATAAAGAGAATCAGCCTCACATCTGGCTCCAATACACAAGACGAAGGCTACATTCACCATAAATTACGACAAAGACAAGGCAGCTGCATCTGCATCGGCCCTTTTACGGCCCGATGCCTCAAACACGTCAGGATATGTAGTGTATCCATCCTCAGTGCATTTTTAAAAATATGTCATGCTGGCAGGCAGACCTAAGGTAAGTCATTAAATTATATTGTATTTTAAAACCAAGCCATTATACCTGTCTCATATAATCTGGTGTGGCACACAAGGCCCGCATGTAAGGGGAACAGCCCATGCTGCATTTTGACAGGCTTGAGCAGCGTTCGGTTGCAAGCCGGGAGCTGGCCTGTTTCCGTGAACTGCGCGCCATTCTGGGCATTGCCCGGTCAAGAGCGCCGGGCCTGCGGGCGCAGCTGAAATCGGTCGCTATCGATCAGATCAAATCCCGCGCGGATCTGGCGCATATACCGGTTTTGCGGGCAAAGCACATGCGGGCGCTGCAGGCGGAAAAGCCGCCCTTCGGCGGTTTGCTCGCCACCCGCATGACCTCTCTGGCTCGAATCATCTCCGGCGCGGATGGCCGGTTGCATCCGGAAGGGCGCGCAAAAGACTGGTGGGGTGCGGCACGGGCGCTTTATGCCGCCGGATTCAGTAAAAATGATGTCGTGCTCAACCCCGCAAGCTGCTCTGCCGACATTGCCGGTCAGATTTTAGCCAGCGGCATCCATGCGCTTGGCGGCGTAACCCTCTGCGTGAACCCGCACAGCCCGCAGGATTTTATCACCCGCACCCAAGCCAATGGCTATATCGGCAGCCTGACAGATCTGCAAACTCTGGCCCCTATGAAGGCGCAGCAGCCATTTGACAAAGCCGTCATCACCGGCTCAAGGCTCAGCGCGGCCAGCCACAGCAGCCTGAGCGCTGTCAGCCGCCATATCCACCAGATGTATCTGCGTCCGGAAATCGGCGTGGTGGCCTATCAGGCCACCGAACCGGATGTGCTTATCTGCAATGAGGGGCTGATTGTTGAAATTGTCGCGCCGGGCACCGACATTCCCCTGCCCTTCGGTCATCATGGCGAGATTGTCGTCACACGGCTCAACGGTGACTATCCTCTGCTGCGCTTTGGCACCGGAGACCTTTCCACCCTCAGAACCGGCACCAGCCCGTGCGGGCGCACCAATTACCGGCTGGATGCACAGATTACAAGCGCGCCCTAAGCCACGCCAAGCCGCAGCAAATCATGCACATGCACCACGCCCACCGGCCGACTATGCGCATCAACAACCGCCAGAACGGAAATCTTGCGGCTTTCCAACATTTGCAAAGCCTCAACCGCCAGCGCATCTTCAGCAATCACCAGCGGATGGGCACTCATCAGCGCCTCAACCTTCAGGGTGAGCAGACCGGCCAGATTGACCTTGCGGCGCAGATCACCATCCGTGATGATGCCGGCAAGTGCGCTGTCGGCATTTTGCACCAGCACACAGCCCAGACGCTTTTCGGTCATTTCAATCACAGCCTGCGCCATATCAGACCCCGCGGCCACCAGAGGCATCTGTGCGCCTTTGTGCATAATATCGCGCACCAGCACCAGTTTTGCACCCAGCTTGCCGCCCGGATGATAAACCTTGAAGTCCCGCGCGGTAAAGCCGCGCGCCTCCAGCAAAGCCACAGCCAGCGCATCGCCCATCACCAGCTGCATGGTGGTGGAGGTGGTGGGGGCCAGACCATTGGGGCAGGCTTCCTCGGCGCGCGGCAAAACCAGCCGGTGATCCGCCTCCCGGGCCAGAGTGCCCTCCGGATTGGCGGTCATGGCGATCAGCATCAGGCCAAAACGGCGGGAGAAGGTGATCATATCGGCCAGTTCTGCCGTCTCCCCCGACCAGGACAGGGCGAGAATGGCATCCCCCTCCTGAATCATGCCCATATCACCATGGCTGGCCTCAGCCGGATGCACAAAAAACGCCGGCGTGCCTGTTGAGGCCAGTGTGGCGGCCAGTTTGCGGCCAATATGGCCGGATTTGCCCATGCCGGTGACAACCACGCGGCCTTTCAGGCTGAGAATAGCAGCAATAGCCGCAGCAAAATTTTGAGCCAGACGGCTCGACGAATCCGCCAGTTCGGCCTCCAGCGCCATAATGCCGGATCGTTCAGCGCGAAATGTCTTGAGTGCCGAGGCAAGCGCAAGGCTGTGGTCAGAAGTCATGATGCACATCTCGCCATGTTGAACCAAACTCAAAAGGCAGGCCCGTTATGGCCCACCTTGTGTTATGCGTGAGGCTACCCCCCCGCTCTCAGCTCAGGCTGGCGGTGAAGCGCTGGATTTTCTGGCAGGCATCCTCCAGCAGAGCATTGGACGTCGCATAGGAAATGCGGAAATTCGGCCCCAGACCGAAAGCCGAACCATGCACAACGGCCACGCCCTCCTGCTCCAGCAGGGCGGTGACAAAATCCTCATCAGTGGCAATCACCTTGCCCGATTGCGTCTTTTTGCCGATAGCCTCCGCGCAGGAGGGATAGACATAAAACGCCCCTTCCGGTGTCGGGCACTTGAGATATTTCGCCTGATTGAGCATGGACACCACAAGATTGCGGCGCTCCTCAAAGGCCTTGCGGAAAATGGGCAGATGCGCCTGCGTGCCATTGAGCGCCTCAACCGAGGCCCATTGCGCGATGGAGCAGGCGCCGGAGGTCTGTTGCCCCTGCACCATATCCATGGCCTTGATCAGCTTTTCCGGCCCCGCCGCATAGCCGATACGCCAGCCGGTCATGGCATAGGACTTGGACACGCCATTCATGGTCAGGGTGCGGTCATAGAGGCCGGGCTCAACCTGTGCGGGGGTGGTGTAAACAAAATCGCCATAGATGAGATGCTCATACATGTCGTCGGTCAAAATCCAGACATGCGGATGGCGCATCAGCACATCGGTCAGGGCCTTGAGTTCGGCATGGGTATAGGCCGCGCCGGAGGGGTTGGATGGCGAGTTGAGCACCACCCATTTGGTGCGCGGGGTGATGGCGGCCTCCAAATCCGCCGCTTGCAGCTTGAAATTATGCGCCATTGTGGTGGAGACAAATTTCGGCGTGCCGCCGCAGAGCATCACAATATCCGGATAGGACACCCAGTATGGCGCGGGAATGATCACCTCGTCGCCGGGGTTCATGGTGGTGAGAAAGGCATTGTAAAGCACCTGCTTGCCGCCGGTGCCCACAATCGTCTGGCTGACCTTATAATCAAGGCCGTTCTCACGCTTGAACTTGGCGGCAATGGCCTCGCGCAGCGGGGTAATGCCCGAAACAGGGGTATATTTGGTCTCGCCACGGCGGATGGCATCAATGGCGGCAGCCTTGATATTGTCCGGCGTGTCAAAATCCGGCTCGCCGACCGAGAGGCTGATGATGTCCCGGCCCTGCGCTTTGAGGTCGCGGGCCTTTTGTGTCACGGCAATAGTGGCAGAGGGCTTAACGCGGGCAAGGGCATCGGCAAAAAAAGCCATGATCGGTCTCCTGGACGTGACACATGATAAGTTTGAACGGCGCGACCATAGTTTCACGCGGGGACAGGTGCAACCCTAAAAACCATTTTCACCCGCAAAAAGCGTCAAATATGGCCTTAAACCAGCAGGATAAGGAGATATCCTGAAGGGTCATCAATCTGTTTCATCTTTTTTATCGAAATGTCACGTTCAGGCTGACAAACACGGCTTTGCCGCCCTATATTGTTTTTTTGGTAACGCTGCCGCTTGGCCTGTGCTATCGCCGTTGACATCAGTCCTTTTGGGTGGAACCGTTCATGCTTGATTTAACGCCTGAGACATCATCGCCACGTGCCGACCGTCCGGCCTCGCCTGCGGCGCAGAACAATGCCGCGGCGCCTGATATCTCACATTTCCACCTCGACAACGGCCTTGAGGTTGTGGTCATTCCTGACCTGCGCGCCCCCATTGTCACCCATATGATCTGGTATCGCAATGGCTCGGCGGATGATCCGGCGGGCAAATCCGGCATTGCGCATTTTCTTGAACATCTGATGTTCAAAGGCACGGTCAAATATCCGAACAGCGCCTTCTCCGATCTTGTCTCCGAACTGGGAGGTCAGGAAAATGCCTTTACCTCCAATGATTTCACCGCTTATTTCCAGCGCATTGCCAAGGAACATCTTGGCCGCATGATGGAGATGGAGGCTGACCGCATGGTCAATCTGGTGCTGAGCGACGAGGTTGTCGCGCCCGAGCGTGACGTTGTGCTGGAGGAGCGGCGGATGCGCACCGACACCGACCCCTCTGCCGAACTGGGCGAGGCCGTGCAGGCGGCGCTGTTCGTGCGCCACCCCTATGGCACGCCGGTGATTGGCTGGGGCCATGAGATTGAAGGCCTCAACCGCGACGACGCGCTGGCCTATTACCGCCGGTTTTATACGCCGGAAAATGCCATTCTGATTGTCGCGGGGGATGTCACCGCGCAAGAGGTGCGCCAACTGGCCGAGGCCACCTATGGCCAGATTGCCGCGCGCGGCGAGGCACCGCAGCGCATCCGTGCCAAGGAGCCACCCTCACGCGCGCGGCGTCTGGTGACCTTGAACGATGAAAAGGTCGAGCAGCCCGCCCATCAGCGTGTTTATCTGGTGCCCTCCTATGCCACCGCCGCCGCAGGCGAGGGCGAGGCGCTGGAGGTATTGGCGCATATATTGGGCGGCGGGCCGACCAGCCTGCTCTATAAAACGCTGGTGGTGGATAAAAAGCTGGCTGTCGCCGCCGGTGCCTATTACTGGGGGCAGGCGCTCGATGATTCACGCTTCTTCCTCTATGGAATGCCCGCCGAGGACATTTCTCTGGACGAACTTGACGAGGCCATGGACGATGTGATCGCCGATCTGCTGCGCAGCGGCATTGACGCGCAGGATCTTGCCCGCGCCAAAACCCGCCTTGTCGCCGATGCCATTTACTCGCAGGACAATCAGACCGAAATGGCCCGCTGGTATGGCATGTCCCTCACCACCGGCATGAACGTGGCCGATGTTCAGGCCTGGCCGGAGCGAATCGAGGCCCTGAATGCGCAAGACATTCTCAATGCAGCCACCAAATGGCTGGACCGCCGCCGCTCCGTCACCGGCTTTCTGCTGCCTGCCGCTTAAATTCTGTTCAGATCGGGTCAATATAATGGCTGAGAGCCTCAAGTCTTCACGAGCGGACACTGTCCAGCACATCACAACCCCCGGCGGCCTCAAGGTCTGGCTGGTGGAAAATTATGCCGTGCCGCTGATTGCGTTGAATTTTGCACTGGTTGGCGGTGCCGCCCAAGATCCTGCGGGTAAAGCCGGCGCGGCCACCATGCTGGCCGGACTGCTGGACGAGGGTGCCGGGCCCTATGATGCCGAGGCCTTCCATAAGGAACTCGACACCTATGCCATAGAAATGTCTTTCGGGGCGGACCATGACCATTTTTCGGGCCGGATGCGCAGCCTCAAAAAGCATATCCGTCCGGCCTTCGACCTGTTGCGTCTGGCACTGAACGAAGCCCGGCTTGATGCGGACACCATTGAACGGGTGCGCAGCCAGTTGCTGGCCGGAATCAAACGCGATGCGCATGACCCGCATGAGCTGGCCAGCGCCGCATGGCGCGAGTTGGCGTTTCCCGGCCATCCCTACAGCCAGGCCACACATGGCACGCTGGACAGCGTTGCCGCCGTCACGCGGGAGGATCTTCTTGCCCTGCACCGGCAGTGCTTCACACGCGACGGGCTGCATATTGCCGTTGTCGGGGCCATTGACGCGCAGACCCTGAGCGCCGAGCTTGATCAGGTGTTTGGCAGCCTGCCGGAGCGCGGCCATCGACTATCCATCCCGGCGATTGAGCTGCACAATCTGGGCACGCGCAAAATCATTGACCTCGATATTCCGCAGGCCACCATTCAGTTCGGCCTGCCCGGCATTGCCCGCCATGACCCCGACCATGTGGCGGGTTTCGTCGTCAATCATATTTTCGGCGGCGGCAGCTTTTCGGCGCGCCTGTTCAAAGAGGTGCGCGAAAAGCGCGGTCTGGCCTATTCCATTCACTCCGGTCTGGCCACCTATGAGCATACCGCCCTGCTGATGGGCAGCACCTCGACCAAAAACGAGCGGGCGCTGGAATCCCTCAGTGTTATCGAGGATGAAATTGCAAAAATGGCTGCGGAGGGCCCCACCGAGGACGAATTGATTCAGGCCAAAAAATACCTCACCGGCTCCTATGCGCTGCGCTTTGACACTTCAAGCAAAATTGCCAGCCAGTTGGTGCATCTGTCCACCGAAGGCTTCACCCCTGCCTATCTTGATGAGCGCAATGCCCTGATCGAGGCCGTCACGCTGGACGATGCCCGCCGCGTGGCACGCCGCCTGTTTGCCGACAAAAAACTTCTGGTCACAATCGCCGGAAAACCGGAGAATGTGGCAGAACAAGGCTGATGTCATGCATGTTCGCCGGCTTGATCCTATTCTCATCGACCGGATCGCGGCGGGCGAGGTGGTGGAACGCCCCGCCTCTGTGGTCAAAGAGCTGGTGGAAAATGCACTTGATGCCGAAGCCCGCTCCATTGACATCACCCTGGAGGGCGGGGGCCGCCGCCTGATCCGCGTGCTGGATGATGGCAAAGGGATGGATGCGGACGACCTCAGCCTTGCGGTGGAACGGCACGCCACCTCGAAAATTCCCGACTCTGACCTCTCCAACATTGCCACGCTCGGCTTTCGCGGTGAGGCCCTGCCCTCAATCGGTTCTGTGGCGCATCTCGACATTCGCACAAGGGCGCGGGGCAGCGATCTTGGCTTCGGGATTCAGGTTGATTTTGGCGTCAAATCTACCCCGAAACCCGTGTCTTTTGCCAAAGGCACGCAAATCGAGGTGCGCGACTTGTTTGCCAGCCTGCCCGCGCGGCTGAAATTTCTGAAAACCGAGCGGGCCGAAAGTCTGGCGGTGGTGGATTGCGTCAAACGGCTGGCCATGGCCCATCCTGATGTGCGCTTTGCGCTGGGTGGAGAGGGCTTCACCGGCTTTCACTATACGCCCTGCAGCGGCGATATGGCGATGCTGCAGCGGCTGGGGCAAATTTTGGGCGATGATTTCCGCCAGAATGCGCTTGCGGTCAATGCGGCGCGCGAAGCCGTGCGCCTCTCCGGTTTTGCCGGTCTGCCCACCTTCCACCGCGCCAATGCACAGGCGCAATATCTCTTTGTCAATGGCCGTCCGGTGCGCGACAAGGTGCTGAACGGGGCAGTGCGCGCCGCCTATGCCGATTATCTGCCCTCAGACCGCCACCCTTCCGTCGTGTTGTTTCTTGAGTGCGAGCCACATTTTGTTGATGTCAATGTGCATCCGGCCAAGGCCGAGGTGCGCTTTCATGATGCCGGACTTGTGCGCGGGCTGATGATCGGCGCATTGCGCCAAACTCTGGCAGGCGCCATGCACCGCGCCACCAGCACCGGCGGCGACAAAACGCTGGATGTTCTGGCCAGATCCCAAAACAGTTTCAGTCCTCATGTACCGCGCCCGATGAACTGGGACTGGCGGGCCTCGCCCGCTGCCCCTGCACCCGCCTCCACAGCGCAGGCAAAGGGCGCATTCCCACCCGCTGCGGGCTTTGCCGAGCCGGCGCAATCGGCCTTTGCCACCGCACCGGCCGCCGATATGCGGGCTAACCTTGCGCGGCCAGAGCTGGAACAGCTGCCGCTGGGCGCGGCCAAGGCACAGCTGCACGACACCTATCTCATTGCGCAAACCCTGGATGGCCTTGTCATTGTGGATCAGCACGCCGCGCATGAGCGGCTGGTTTATGAACGGATGAAAGCCGAGCGCGCCAAAGGTGGCATTGCCCGCCAGATCTTGCTGATTCCGGTGATTGTCGATCTGCCCACAGATGAGGCCGCCCTGTTGCTTGACCATGCCGCCCTGCTGGCCGATCTCGGCCTCGTGGTTGAATCTTTCGGCCCCGGGGCCGTGGCGGTGAATGAAGTGCCCGCGCAACTGGCGGGCGGGGCCATTGCCGCGCTGGTGCGTGACCTTGCCCAGACCCTGCATGAGGACGGCACATTGACACTGGAGCGGCGGCTCGATCATGTGCTGGCGACCATGGCATGCCACAATTCGGTGCGGGCCGGTCGCCGCCTGCGCCCGGATGAGATGAATGAACTGCTGCGTGAAATGGAGCGCACGCCCGGTTCCGGCCAGTGCAACCATGGCCGTCCCACCTATATTGCGCTCAAGCTCAGTGATATTGAGCGCCTGTTTGGCCGCACATAAAAAAAGGCTGGACCAAAGTCCAGCCTTACTGCGGTGAGGGGGGAAACCGCAGAAAAAGTTCAGACAGGCACTCGGGGAGGAGCGGGCCCGTCTGTTTCTGCACAAGGTTATGACTTCAGCGGCCCACATGCACAAACGCTGATTAAACAGCTCTGATATGCGCAAAGCGCGGGGCTGAAATCCACCGCCTCAATAATGCCAGCGCTGGGCTTTGGAGACCAGAAAATCCCGGAACACCTGCACGCGGGCTACATTTTTCATCTCTTCAGGATAGACCAGATAGCAATCCAGCTCCGGCATATCCGCCTGCGGCAACAGGCGCACAAGGCCGGACTCCTGCGGAATAATATAATCCGGCAGCACGGCAATGCCCACGCCCTTTTCCACCGCATGGCGGATAGCGGTGATGCTGTTGACGGTCATGGCCGGCGGGCGTGGATTTTTCTGGTCGCGGCCAATATAAAGCAATGAATTGATATTGTTGAGAAAACCGACATCCATAGTATTGAAGCTGATAATCCGGTGTTTGTCGAGGTCAGCGACAGAGCGCGGCTGGTCATGCTTTTTCAGATAATCCGCTGCGGCATAGGCATGGAAGTGCATGGTGAACAGCTTGCGCTGGATGAGGTCGGTTTGCGTTGGTGCGCGCATACGCAAAGCCACATCGGCCTCGCGCATGGACAGGTCAAGCTCATCATCGGCAAAAATCAGATGCAGGCGGATATCGGGGTAAAGCTCCAGAAATTCACCGATGCGCGGCGTCAGCCAGTTTGTGCCAATGCCCAATGTGGTGGTGACCTTGAGGTCGCCATTGGGCTTGGCGCGGCTGTCATTCAGGCGGATGCGCGCGCCTTCAAGCTGCTGCACCACATCCTTGACGGTGCGCGACAACAATTCGCCCTGTTCGGTCAGAATCAGCCCGCGCGCATGGCGGTGGAACAGCGGCACCTGCAACTCATGCTCCAGCGCGCTCACCTGACGGCTGACCGCCGACTGGCTCAACCCCAGCGATTCCCCCGCATGGGTAAAGGAGCCAGCGTCGGCAGCGGCCTGAAACACCCGCAGCTTGTCCCAATCAAATGTGCGTTCCCCGGGCATAAGTTCTTTCTTTCGTTTCTTTACCCAAGACAACCATCATTTACGACAAAAGTCTATGCTCTATGCCACGGGATGCGCCGCCAGAAACCTCTCGGCCTCCAACGCGGCCATGCAGCCCATGCCTGCGGCTGTCACGGCCTGCCGGTAAATATCATCAGTCACATCCCCCGCCGCAAAGACACCGGGGCGGCTGGTGGCGGTGGAATCGGGCGCAGACCAGATATAGCCATTGGGTTTGAGGTCAATCTGCCCGGCAAACAGCTCCGAGGCGGGCGCATGGCCGATGGCCACAAACACACCATCGACCTTCAGCTCATGAATAGCGCCGGTCTGCACCTGCTTGAGGCGCACATGAGTCACGCCCAGCGGGTCTGTGTCACCGCATACCTCCTCCAGAGCGGTGTTCCAGATCACCTCGATATTTTCGGATTTGAACAGCCGGTCCTGCAAAATCTTTTCCGCCTTGAAATGGTCGCGGCGGTGAATGATCGTGACCTTTTTCGCCAGATGGCTGAGATAGAGCGCTTCTTCCACGGCCGAATTGCCGCCGCCGATCACCAGAACCTCTTTGCCGCGATAGAAAAACCCATCGCAGGTGGCACAGGCGGAAACGCCATAGCCTTTGAACTTTTCCTCGCTGGGCAGATCCAGCCATTTGGCCTTGGCACCCGTGGCGATAATCAGCGCATCACAGGTGTAGAGCGTGCCATTGTCGCCCGTCAGGCGGAAGGGACGGCTGGAGAGATCGGCGCTGGTGATATGGTCGGAGAGCATTTTCGTGCCGACATGCTCGGCCTGCGCCCGCATTTGTTCCATCAGCCAGGGGCCCTGAATCGGGTCCGCAAAACCGGGATAGTTTTCCACATCCGTGGTGATCATCAGCTGGCCGCCGGGCTCGAACCCGGCCACCATCACCGGCTCCAGCAGAGCGCGGGCGGCATAAATGGCCGCCGTATAGCCCGCGGGGCCGGAACCGACGATCAAAACCTTGGCATGAACAGAATGTGCCATATATCCCTCAATATTTTGGCCGGAACCTCCGGCGCATCAGCCTTTATATGTGGCCTTGTTATAGAAATGCAAAGCCACTGCGGCAAGGCACAAATTCCGGACGGTTGAGGGCAAGAGCACACAAATTTCAGACATAATTCCAACATGATGATACATCTTAATAAGGGTGTGGTGCGTATCCTAAAAAAATTGAGGAGAAAGTCATGCTGATCAGGTCACGAAAAAGCTGGGAGATTGCCGGTTTACAGGCCACACCGGAACAGGCTTTTCTCAATCGCCGCAGCCTGCTGGGTGCGGGTGCAGCCCTTATCGGTGCGCACAGCCTGCCCGCCTTTGCCGCAGAGGAAGACCCCAGCGCCGCGCTTTATCCGGCCAAACGCAACCCTGCCTATACGCTCGACCGCCCGCTGACCGACGAGGCCGCCAATGCCTCCTATAATAATTTTTATGAATATAGCACCGACAAAAAGCTCAATGCTGACAAGCTCATCACCCGCCCTTGGACTGTGAAAATTGACGGTCTGGTAGAAAAACCGCAAGAGCTTGCCATAGATGACCTGATCAAATCCATGCCGCTGGAGGAGCGCCTCTATCGTCACCGCTGTGTTGAAACATGGTCAATGACCATTCCCTGGACAGGCTTTGCCCTGAAAGCCCTTGTGGCCGCTGCAAAACCGACCTCCGCCGCCAAATTTATACGGTTTGAAACCTTTTATAATCCTAAAATGGCCCCCGGTCAGAAAATGCCGGTCTATCCCTGGCCCTATGTCGAAGGCCTGACCATGGCTGAGGCCATGAATGATCTCGCCTTCATGGTCACCGGTGCTTATGGCCATAGCCTCGCCAAGGTGCATGGCGCACCCTTGCGTCTCGCGCTGCCGTGGAAATATGGCTTCAAGTCGATCAAATCGATTGTGAAAATCAGCTTTGTGGCCGAGCGGCCCGTGGGCCTGTGGGAGGCTTTACAGGCCTCCGAATATGGCTTCTGGGCCAATGTCAACCCGGATGTGCCGCATCCG